>JDSG01000063.1_pt1 | contig 48406 bp, 81 predicted proteins | sample 199341 | NCBI WGS metagenome assembly JDSG01 (sample SAMN02584197, study PRJNA231836) | bioreactor metagenome | isolation source: continuous culture bioreactor short generation time transfer1 day 52 after... | place: Germany: Bremen | reverse complement strand
TGACCAGTCAAATTTAGGCTCTTTATGTTTTATATAATAACCTGCACTATCAGTAATATAAATATCATAAATTGTTGATTTTGTAATACTATTAAATAAATCTCTCATAAAAATATTTATTATTAAAATACCTTCAAATTTCTCATTTATATATATTGGAGTAGCAACTCTTACAACAGATTTATTTGGTTTTTCAACTTTACCATGCTCAATATTCAAATCAATTGGAGAAAACCATACTGAATTATGATCTACTAAACTCGCATTTTTAAAATAGTATCTATTTGATTTATCCTGAAGCTTAGAAGTTTTATAAGGCTCTTGAGACTTTTTTTCACGTTCAAATCTTAATTTTTCCATACCATTTTTATCGATTATACGCATTTGCATATACTCTTTATTAGCTTCCATAATTGTTAAAAATAATAAGTCTATATAATAATTATATGAACCATCTTCAACAAACTTTAAAAAAATATTCATTTTTTTTGCAATTGCTAAAATTGCATCACCTCTTTTTTTTAAAAAAACTATCAAACTCTTTTTTTCTTCTCATCACTTTGTAAACTAACTTCTCTCTCAAACTTATGTAGTTTTAAATCATCGGATAAATAGATGTGAATAACTGTAATTGAGGAGATTAAGAGTAAAGTAAATGTTATATATGATAAAAAAAAGTTTAAATCCAAAATTTTTGTGTTGTTTAGATAGTTTTTCTATTTCAATCATATTTTTCTATCTTATAGCCAATATTTCTGATATTTGTGATAAAATTACTATCTAATTTTGCTCTTAATTTTTTAATCTTTGTTCTTAATGTATTATCACAAACATTCTTCTCTTCCCAAACATAATCTTTAATTATATCGGGACTTACAGCATTTCCTATATTTTTTATTAAAAGATATAAAAGTTCCTTTTCTTGATTATTTAAATCAACAGGCTTTCCATTATTAAAAAGTTGCATGCTACACAATTCAAAAGAATAACTATCATTTATTTTGACTTTCTCATAACAATCTTTATGAATAAGTTGATTAATTCTAAGCTCTAATTCTTCAAAAATAAAAGGTTTTCGCACATAATCATTACAACCTGCTGAATAACCATTTTTAACATGCTCAATATCATTCATAGCAGTCAAATATATAGCTGGAGTATCATAAGATTTTCTAATCTCTTTTAATGTCTCTATACCGTTTTTTTTATCGGAGTATTAATATCAAGTAAAAGAATATCATATATTCTAATATCTGCATTATCAAGAAGTGATTGTCCATCATTATAAAATTCTACTTTATGTCCATCAAGTTCAAAATAGCTTTTTATTTGTTCACAAATAAAATCATCATCTTCTAGCAAAAGTATCTTCATATATATCAACCTCCCTAATTACACGTAGGTATATTTTCAGAGTCATATGCAAACTCTTGAAGAAATTTTAGCATATCTAAACTCTCATTCTTAAAATCATCGCTTTTAAAATATTTAACTACACTTACTAATGTCTCATCTTCTTCATGTAAATATATTAGTTCACTCGCTTTATTTGAGAATAATTCTTTCCATTCAAAAATTGAAGCCATATTACCTCCACGACTCCCTTCTCCATGACATGAGGCACAATTCTTTAAATAATACTTCTGCCCTTCAATATTTTTTTTGTTGCATATTCTCCTCTAATTTTGTTTGCATTTAAATTTAAGCTTAAAACTAACATAAAAATTATAGATAATATTATACTATTAAAGTTTTTCATTTTGTAGCTCCTTTATCTTTTAATTTTTTTATATTTTTTTTACAGCATCATCCATCCAATCTAACATTTGATTTAACTGCCACATTCCATAAATAATCATATGTTTTTTTCCCACGACGTGCTAATTTTTCTTCATTTGGTCCCATAAAATAAATTGCTGGTGTCATCGATACTGTAAGTCTTGGAGGACATTGTCCAGTATTCGCAACATCACTATCAGCATCTAAAGAATTATCTAAAATTACTGGAATAAAATGTTCTTTTATTTTTGCTTGAAATTCAGGTTTAACAAAAATTTCTTCCTTTAGTTTAGGACAATAAAAACATGTTCTGGATTCTAAAAACATAAACACTAATTTATCATGATACTTAGCTAATTGTTTAGCTTCTTCTAAGTCAGCTTGCCAATCAAGCCTTTTTGCCAAGAAAAATCTTCTGAGAAAGAATATGAGACTAATAGTAAAAAAAACTAAAAAAAACTTTTTTCATTGCATACTCCATTTGCGCTCTTTTTTCTATTCTAGCGAATAGAAATTTAATATTAATTGATAGAAATCAATCAGTTACCTTAATTAAAACTTAAACTAATAAAATAAATTTTTAATATAACTTTTGGCACTTTAAAAGCACTTTCATTAGATAGACTTCTAAAATAGTTAGGTGTATTCCTAACAAAATTAGAAGGAGAAGAAGATGAAAAGCTCGATGTTTAGAATTGCTAAAATCGCTTTCTTGACTCTTGCACTTTCTGTTTTTGCTTTTGGTGCTGAGCACGCAAAAGGAGAAGCTGAGATGGCAGCGGTTGAAGGTGGAGATTCTTGTATCAAGTGTCACAAAGGTATTGAATCTATTAGAGATGAAAAATCTGACATGATGAAACAAATCGTCGCTATGGGTCAAGGACTTGGTGATTCAGCTGGTTGTGTAGTTTGTCATGGTGGTAATCCTGAAGATGGTACTGTAAAAGGTGCTCATATGGGTGCACCTAAAGCTCATGCTGGTGGTCTTGCTGAATTTGTTAGAGATCCAGGGTCTATGTGGGTAGCTGACAAAACATGTGGTATCTGTCATGCGGATACAGTGAAAAATACTATGAAGTCATTAATGATGACTGAAGCTGGTAAAATTCAAGGTAACCTACATACATGGGGGGGAACTGAAAAAAAACTAAAAAAAGTTAAGTTCGCTAACTATGATGTAAAAGATGAAGATGGGAAAGAACCTGCTTGGGGGGGAACTAAGGTATATAAAGATTATATGGTGAAAATGATCGATAAATATCCTGACCAATTTCCAACTGAATTAAAACAATTACCATTACCTCCTAGTGGACCAGAAGACTTTGCTGGTAAATCAGAAGAAGAGATTGGTGCAATGGCATCTATTACATATCAAAGATCTGATTGTCAAAGATGTCACATTGGTGTTAGAGGTAGAAAAGGTAGAGGTGACTGGAGAGGTATGGGATGTTCTGCATGTCATATGCCATATGGAAACGAAGGTATCTATGAAGGGGGGGGAGACCCTACTGTTGATAAATCTGAACATGGACATATGTTAGTTCACATGATTCAAGGTACTAGAGAAGCAAAAGTTAAAACTCCATCAGGTATGGAATTTAGTGGTATTCACCCAGAAACTTGTAACTCTTGTCACAATAGAGGTAAGAGAATTGGAGTTTCTTATGTTGGTTTAATGGAGCAACCTTATGGTTCACCACTTCAAGCTGGCGGAAAATCACAATCTAAACACCATGGTAAGAGATATAAACACATCAAAGAAGACTTACACTTTGAAGCAGGTATGACTTGTCAAGATTGTCACACATCTGTTGATATGCATGGTGATGGTACACTGTTTGGTACTACACTAGGTCAAGTTGAAATTGAGTGTTCTGATTGTCATGGTACAAATGATAAATATCCATGGGAATTAAAAATTGGTTACGGTGAAAACTTTGGTATTGATACACCTGAAGGTCCAAGAGGTATGGCTAATGAATTACCATACTGGATGACTCAAGGTACTGTTTACCCAAAACAAGATGGTTATTTATTATCTACAAGAGGTAACCCACTTGGTAATGTTGTTAAACAAAAAGGTAGTGAGAAAGTTACTGTACACTTAGCATCAGGAAAAGATTTAGAAGTTCCTTTATTAAAATATAAAGCAAAAACTTCATCATGGAAATCAAAAGATGCTGATGTAGCTATGGGTAAAATTCAAGCTCACATGGATAGCCTTGAGTGTTATGCTTGTCACTCTGATTGGGCACCACAATGTTATGGATGTCACGTTAAAGTAGACTATACTCCTGGTAAATCTAAAATTGACTGGATTGCATCTGGTTCATCACATTTAAAAAAATGGTGAAACTTCAGAGTCAGTATTAGGAACAAAAGGTAAAAAAAATTATTTGGTAAACCAAGTGAGACTAGATCATATTTAAGATGGGAAGATCCAATCTTAGGTATCAATGGTGAAGGTCTTGTAACTCCAGTTATTCCTGGTTGTCAAGTAACATTTACAGTAATTGGACCTGATGGTAAAACATTAATCCTTAACAAACAAGCTAGAGTACCTGACAATGGTCAAATAGTTGCTGGTACAGACATGGCTCCAGTACAACCTCACACATCTGGTAGAAAAGCTAGATCTTGTGAATCTTGTCACTCTAACCCTAAAGCTTTAGGTTACGGTATTAATGATGGACAGTTTATTCAAAAACAAGGTGAAGATTTATATATGGATCTTCAAGACCTTAAAACTGGTAAATTTGTTCCTGCAAACAAAACAGTTCAAATGAAAGCTATTCCAGGGATGGATTACGATTGGTCACAAATTGTAACTAGAGATGGAAAACAACTTCAAACTGTTGGTTCTCACTGGCCTGATTCAAGACCTCTTGATCAAGATATGAGAGAAAACATGGAGAAGACTGGTTTATGTATGGGTTGTCATCAAAATATGAAAAATGATGAACTATGGAATAAACTAAACACAGACAAAAAAACTTGATGTAAAAGAACACATCAATAAAATGCACGAAATCATTAATAAAGCTGCTAAATAGTTTTAAATGGCTTTGTAAATTAAAAGGGGGGGCTTCGGCCTCTTTTAAATAATTACTTATTTTTATTTATGCTAATATCTATTATTTAATTAGCTTAGCATAATTAAGAATAATAAAAAAAAGGATAAATATGAATACAAAATTATTATCAAAAATTTCTATTGTATCTATAATAACTGCATCAATACTTTTTACTGGATGTGACAGTAAATCTTCTGAAGCACAAGTTATAGAACAAAAACAAGTAGTAACTAAAGAAGTTAAAGTTACAACACCTGAGATTAAAAAAAAGAAGAACCTAAAGTAACATATACTAAATATGATTCTATTGTTAATGACGTATTCAAAGACGTTGCAAAAGTAGCTCCTGATGGGAAAAAAAATGATTCTGATTTTTGGAACAAATACTGATCCATATTCAGATAGATTAAAAGCTGACATCACAAACTCTATTGATTTGCAAAAAAAGATTAAAAAAATGAATTCTCTTCATATTACTTTAAAGCCCATGAAAACTTAAGACATAAACAATTTCATGAAGGTCAAATGATGGATGTTGATACTAAAACTATGATTATGGTTTATGGTGTTGAAGTGACTCCTACTATGATATTTACAGATGATAATGGTAAAGCTGTTATTGTTGTACCTGGATATATGCCTACAAAACAACTTTTAGTTACTATGGATTTTATGTCTGAAGGTAAATGGAAAGGTAAAGATAGAAAAAATGGTGAAATATATGAAGCATTAAGAGAGTTCTATATTAATAATGGTATTGATGTTAAGAAAAAAGGATAATTTATGAAAAAATCTTTATTTATAATTCTGTTTTTAGTAAGTTCTTTATTTAGTAGTGAACTATTCAAAACTGGTAATAAACTAGTTGCAGATGGTAAAGGAGTCATGTTTATTTTCGAAAGTGATTCTTGTCCTTATTGTACACTTTTGAAAAAAGATTTCAAAGAGAATAAACAGATGAATGAACTAGCAAAGGAATTCAATATCTATCTAATAAATAGAGAAAAAGAGAAAGATTATATTGTAGGAAAGACTGAAAAAAAAGAGACTACAACAACTCTTAGAATGGCTTTTGCTGCAAAATCTACTCCAAATATTTTAATGTTTGACAAAAAAAATGGAATAAAATTTTTCAAATCCCAGGATATGCACATCCACAACAAATGATTACATTTATGAAGTTTATAAAAGGACTTCATGAAGGAACTTACGAAACAAAAGATTGGAAAAAATTCTTAAAAGACAATGGAGTATCATAAAAAGATTTAAAATGAAAAGAAGAGAATTTTTAAAATTATCAATTTTTACAGCTTCTGTATTGGTTAATACCAATATTGAAGCTGTAACTACTACAGAAAGTAGTAAACTTAATAAATCATCAATTGTTATTCTTGGTGGTGGTTTTGCAGGATTAAGTTGTGCAAAGTTTATAAAAGAGTTAAATCCTAATTTGGATGTAACAGTTATTGAAAAAAAACCTAATTTTGTATCTTGTCCATTTAGTAATGCATGGCTTGGAGAAATTGAAGGTATAACTTTTGAATCTTTAAACTTTGATTATAATAGTGCAATTGAAAAATTTAAATACAATTTTATCAATGAAACAATCTTAGATGTTAATAGAGATACAAAAACTGTAATAACCCAAAACCAATCTATTAAATATGATTACTTAATCATGGCCTTAGGAATAGATTATAACTATAAAAAAACTATTTAGAAAAGATAAAGAAAAAATCAAACAATGTATGATAGAAGCTCCTGCTGCACTTAAAAACTCTAGTGAACTTATTAAACTAAAAAGAATGATTACAAACTTTAAAGGTGGAAATTTTATATTAACATTACCAAAATCATCATACAAATGCCCTCCTGCACCTTATGAAAGAGCTTGTATGATTGCAAACTATTTTAAAAAGAATAAAATAGATGGAAAAGTTTTAATAATAGACCCAAGAGCAAAACCTGCTTCTAAAGCAAAAGTTTATTTAGAAGTGTTTGATACAATTTATAAAGAGTATATTGAATATTATCCAAAGACTCTATTTAAAGATATTGACTTTGACAAAAAAAAGAATTAAAACAAAATATTTTGATAAAAAAAACAATAAAAATATTGAAAAACAATTTAGTTTTGAAGAAGCATCAATAATACCGCCAAATAGAGCAAATAAATTATATAAAAAAAGCAAAGATTGCTACTTATGCTCAAGGTTGGGTGAAACTTAAACAACCTACATTTAGAACAATAAATGATGAGGATGTATATGTTTTAGGAGATGCACAAGGTGAATATCCTTATCCTAAATCGGCGCAAATGGCAAACTCATGTGCTACATTTTAGCAAAAGAGCTTACAACAAGAATACAAAATAGAGTTTTTGACTATAAAACAAATTTACCTGGAAACATATGCTATTCAATTATTACACCTAATAAAGCTGCTTGGGTTAGACATGAATATAGTTTTTCAACAAAAATAGAGAGAACTTCTAATACTTCAAATCTAAGTAAGGAATCTTTTGATTCTGCTAAAGAGTGGTATAAAGGTTTCACAAATGACCTTTTTGGTCTAAATTAAAGAGGTATTATGAAAAAAAGTATAATTTTATTAACAATTTTAACTAATCTTCTATTTGCAGAAATAGTATGGTTAAAAGAGGCTCCTAAAAGAATGAATTGGAAAGATGCTATGCAATATTGTAAAGATATGAATGCAATTTTACCATCAAAAAAAAGTTTTTCAAGAATTATGGTATAAAAATAATAAAGCATCTGATATAGATGGTTTTAATATATCAGTATCTTATTGGACAAGTGATGAAGTAAAAGGAAATGAAAAACATGCAGCTTATCCTTTTTATTTTGGAGAAGGAAGAGATTCTTGGTATTATAAAGCTGACCATTACGGAGTTAGATGTATAAAAAAAGCTAAATAGAATTAAATCTCTTCTAGCTTTTTGTCATATTCTTCTATAATTTCATCAATCTGAAACTGAACCTCTTCAAGTTTTTCAAATAACTCTTCTACTAATTTTTCATTTTTTATAACTATTTGAGATAGTTCAATTACTTTACTATTATCACCAGCATTTGAAGCTTGTATAAGTTCTGCTTGTTCTTTTTCTATGCTATCTTCAAGTTTTATAATTCTATTTTCTAATTTTTCTAATTCTTTTTTAAGGGGGGGAGAAGTTAACTTATTTCGTTCGCTTACAAGTACTTTTCTTTGTTTAGTGTTCTCTTTTTTATTTATTTTTGGAGATGATGTCTCTTTTTCTTCAACTTCTTCTTCATCCCAACCAAGTTTTTCTAAGAAGTCATCGTAAGTTCCATCAAAATAAGAAGCACCCTCTTTTCTAAAAACAATAAGTCTATCACAAACTTGTCTTAATAACTCTTCAGAGTGAGTTACAATAATACAAGACCCTTCAAAATTCTTTATGGCTTTTGTCAATGCATCAATTGACTGCATATCAAGATGATTTGTAGGTTCATCTAAAAATAGTAAATTTACATTCTTAGCTAATATTTGACCTAACATTACTCTTGATTTCTCACCACCTGAAAGCAATGATATTTTTTTTAGATGCATCATCTCCAGAAAACATCATTGAGCCACAAATTCCTCGAACTGTTGATTCTGCTAATTTATTATTAGCAAGATATATTTCATCCATAATTGTATTATTTGGATTTAGATGTGAAATATTTGTTTGTCCAAAATGTGCAAAAGAAGTAGTACCATGAAAATCTATATTTCCAGTTATTTGTTTCAATTCTCCTGCAATTGTATTTAGTAAAGTTGACTTACCTTTTCCATTTTTACCAATAATTCCTAATGTTTCACCTTTTTTTTAGTGTAAAAGAAATATCTTTAAATAAAATTTTATCACTTTCATATCCAAAACTTACATTTTTTTTGCATCCAATAAAACTTTACTTGGAGTATCTTTAAAGTTAAAATTAAACTCCAAAGTTGATTCTTCCACAATAGAGTCCATTTCATCCATTTTCTCTAATAATTTTACTTTTGATTGTGCTTGTGCTGCTGTAGAAGCTCTTGCCTTATTTTTAGCAATAAAATCTTCTAGCTCTTTTCTTTTTCTATCTTGTGATGCTTTTTGTTTTTCATAATGTTCATCATCAAGTGCTAATTGTTCATAGAATTTATAAGTATTACCTTTTATCATGGATAAATTCTGTCTAACTATTCCCATCGTATGAGTTGAAATACTATCCATAAAATCTCTATCATGGGTAATTAATATAACTTCACCATCAAATGACTTTAAAAAGCTTCTAAGCCATCGCAAAGATAAAATATCTAAGTAGTTAGTAGGTTCATCTAAAAGTAATAGATTTGGTTCAGAAATTAATAACTTAGCTAAATTTATTCTTATTTGATAACCACCTGAAAAAGATAAAGGATCTTTATCTAAATCCTCATGAGTAAACCCTAAACCAAAAAGCATTTTTTCTACTTTGTAAATAGAGTATTTATCTTCCTCACTTAATGATAAAGCTGTTTCATCCCTTAAAGTTTTCTCACTAAATTCAAGATGCTGCTTAAGTGCCCTATTTTATACCCTTTTGGTATAATTATTTCACCATCATCACAAGATTCTTCTGCTAATATTAATTTAAATAGTGTCGATTTTCCAGTACCATTTCTTCCAACTAAACCTACTCTATCACCATGATTAAGTCTAAAATTCAAATCTGAAAACAATTTTTTTGATGCAAAACTTTTTGAAATATTTGATAGTTGTATCATATGACTCTTTTATATATAATTGTATTTTTAAAGCTAAGATTATACGATATTTTCGATTATTCCTATATTATTAAAGCAAAGATTATATATATTATATGTTTTTGAAAGTTATTACGTGTTTTTCCCAAATATTTATAAAAAAAATACATCCAAGGTATCATTAAAAATAGAAAACTAAAAGCAAAAACATTATCTTCAATATTAAAAGGTAATAATAGATATATAAAAAGCATAATTAGAATATTTACAGGTGCAAAAAAGAATTTATTTATATATTTAGAGTTTTTGTTTTTTTTAAAGAGAGAATAATTTTGTAATTAATTGTAGTTATAAAAGTAATTGTAAATGATACAAAAACTAAAAAATTTAAAACTTGATTTTCTATAAAACTATTTGTTTCTATAATACCTAAGACTAAAGGAAGATAAATAAAAGACAACATCAGTGAATATAAAAAACCCGTTTTTTTGGTATTTATTAGTAAATAAAGCCATAATAGTCCATATAAATAATAAAGAGAGTATTCTCTTTATTATTGTTTTATTTTTTTCTTTACAGCTTTAGCATTTGGCAAGTCTGTAATACTTCCATGGAAAATTTCAGCACACATTCCAACAGATTCATGAAGAGTTGGGTGCGCATGGATAGTCAATCCAATATCCTCTGCATCACAATCCATTTCAAGTGCTAATGAAATTTCACCAAGAAGCTCACCTGCATTATCTCCAACAATAGATCCACCAATTAATTGATGTGTGTCTTTATCAAAAATAAGCTTAGTCATACCAGCCCCCCCAGCAACATCAGCTGCTAATGCTCTACCTGAAGCTGCCCAAGGGAAAGTTGCTACTTCATAATTTAACCCTTGTTCTTTTGCCTCATTTTCGCTAAGACCTGCAGTTGCAATTTCAGGGAAAGTATATGCAATTCCAGGGATTTGTTTAGGCTCAAAGAACACTTTATGTCCAGCAATAACTTCTGCAGCCACATGACCTTCATGAACAGCTTTGTGTGCAAGCATTGGTCCACCAATTATATCACCAATAGCATAGATATTAGGAACTTTAGTTCTCATTTGTTTATCAACATTAATGAATCCCCCCCACTCATCAACTTCTACACCTGTATTTTCTAGTCCAATTTTAAGACCATTTGGAGTTCTACCCATTGCAACAAGAACAGCATCATACATTTGCGGTTCTTCAGGTGCATTATCACCTTTAAACTCAACATAAATACCATCTTGTTTAGGAATAATTGCTTGAGCTTGAGTTTTAAACATAAAGTTAAATCTCTTCTCATTTGCTTTTTGATAAACCTTTACAATATCTTTATCAGTTCCTGTCATAACTTGGTTACCTCTGATTACTACATCAACTTGTGAACCAAGTTTTTCATAAACAGTACCCATTTCAAGTCCAATAATTCCACCACCCATTACAAGTAATCTTTTTGGAACTTCTTTTACTTCAAGAGCATTAGTAGAATCCCAAATTCTTGGGTCTTCATGAGGAATAAATGACATTTTCGAAGATTGAGAACCTGCAGCAATAATACAGTTGTCAAAAGTTACTTTAGTTTGTTCACCCTCTTTATCAGTATGGTTAACAATTACACTATTTTCATTAATAAAACTAGCATTTCCCTGAATAACAGTTACTTTTCTCATCTTAGCCATACCAGCTAATCCATCAGTAAGTTTTTTTACAACTCCTGCTTTATAAGCTGCTACACCTGGTAAATCAATAGTTGGTTTTCCAAATGAGATACCTGCATGCTCAATATGTTCTGCTTCTTCAATAACTTTTGCAACATGTAAAAGTGCTTTTGAAGGGATACAACCAACATTTAAACATACACCACCTAAAGTTGGGTGTCTCTCTACTAATACAGTATCTAAACCTAAATCAGCACATCTAAATGCAGCAGAATAACCACCAGGTCCAGCACCAATTACAAGTACTTGTCCTTTAATCTCTTTTGCATTAGAATTAACTTCAACATTTTGCGATGTTGAAGCAGTTGCAGCAGCACTAGGTGCAGCTTTTACTTCTTCTTTTTTCTCTTCAGTTGCAGCACTTTGAACTTCAACTCTAGCGATTAAATCACCAGAGTTTACTTTATCACCAACTTTTACAAGTATCTCTTTAATAATACCTGCTTCAGTTGTTGGTACGTCCATTGAAGCTTTTTCAGTCTCTAATGTAATTAAACCATCTTCTACTTCACTTCATCACCAACTTCAACCATAACTTCAATTAAATCTACATCTTTGTCTGCACCTAAATCAGGAATAAGAATATCAACTACTGTACTCATCATTTCTCCTTATAGGCTTAATAATCTAATATCGCTTAAAAGCTTAGATATTGTTGTTGTAAATCTTGCACCATCTGCTCCATCAATAACTTTATGATCATAAGATAAAGATAATGGTAAAGTTAATCTTGGAATAAAGTTTTCTCCATCCCAAACTGGTTTCATTTCAGATTTTGATAATCCTAAAATTGCAACTTCAGGAGCATTAATAATTGGAGTAAATTTAGTACCACCAATTCCACCTAAAGAAGAAATTGTAAATGATGCACCTTGCATATCTTGTGATTTAACTTACCTTCTCTTGCTCGGCAGAAATTTCAGCCATCTCAATTGCAATCTCTTTGAAACCTTTTTTTATTTACATCTCTAATTACTGGTACAACTAATCCATTTGGAGTATCAACAGCAATAGCAATATGGAAATATTTTTTTTCATAATTAAGCTTTGTCCATCAGGACTTAATGATGAATTAAATTTAGGGTGAATCTCTAATGCTTTAGCAACTGCTTTTACAACAAATACTAACGGAGATAATTTAAATCCATCTGCAAGAGCATTTTGAGTTTTTCTAAAATCTTCCATTTCAGTAATATCAGCTTCATCAAATTGTGTAACGTGAGGCATTGATACCCAGTTTCTATGTAATGAAGGTCCAGAAATTTTTTTGAATTCTTGTTAACTCAACAGTTTCAATTTCACCAAATTGTGAGAAATCAATCTCTTTAAGCTCAGGGAAATTAAATCCAAGACCAGTACCAGCAGTACCAGCAGCAGCAACAGCAGGTTTAGATAACTTGCTCTTTTACATAAGCTTTAATATCATCTTTAAGGATTCTTCTTTTTCTACCAGTTCCTTTTACAAAACCTAAATCAACACCAAACTCTCTTGCTACTCTTCTAACAGATGGAGAAGCATAAACTTTTTTAGCTTTTTGTGTTAATACTGAAGTTGCTTCTGGTGCAGAAGTTGCAGCAACTTCTTGAACAGTAGCTGATGCTTTTGGCTCTTCTTTTTTTAGGTGCAGGTGCAGGAGTTGAAGCAGGAGTTGGAACTTTAGATTCCATAACAACTGTTTTAACCATTTTTGCAATTAAATCACCAGTATTTACTTTAGCTCCAGCTTCTACAAATAATTCTAAGATTTCTCCAGCAAATGGTGCTGGAACATCCATAGATGCTTTTTCTGTTTCTAATGTAATTAAACCATCATCAAACTCTACTGTATCACCAACTGAAACCATTACATCAATTAAATCAACATCTTTATCAGCACCTAAATCAGGTACGTAAACTTCTTCAACTACAGAACAAATAGTTTGTTCATTTACAAATTGACAAGAAATTTCAGCACCAGATGCCGAAATTGCTTGAAGTTCTGCTTCTGCTTGTTCTAATCCCATAGCAGACGTTGATTCAGTAGCTGCAGCTACAGGTGCTGGTGTTTCTTCTACTGCAGGTACAGTAGCAGGAGCTTCTACAACTTCTTCTGTAGCAGCTACTTCTTCTTGAACTTCAACTCTAGCAATTAAATCACCAGAGTTTACTTTATCACCAACTTTTACAAGAATCTCTTTAATAACTCCTGCATGAGTTGTAGGAACATCCATAGAAGCTTTTTCTGTCTCTAATGTAATTAAACCATCTTCAACTTCTACTTCTTCCCCCCCTATTTCAACCATAACCTCAATTAAATCAACGTCAGTATCTGCTCCTAAATCAGGAATAAAAATATCTACAAGTGTACTCATCCTTTACTCCTTAAGAATTTAATGGATTGATTTTATTTGCATCAATGTTGTATTTTTTTTCATTGCTTCTAATACAACAGCTTTTTCAACTTTACCAGCTTTAGCTAATTGTGCTAATGTAGTAAATACAACAAAATCAGAATCAACTTCGAAGAATGATCTTAAGTTTGCTCTAGAATCAGATCTACCAAAACCATCAGTTCCAAGTGCTTTAAATGAACCTTTTACAAATGGAGCTAATTGTTCAGAGTAAGATTTCATATAGTCAGTTGTAGAGATAATGATATTTTCATCATCAGAACCTAATACTTGATCAATATATGCAACTTTATCTTCACCTTCAACATCTAATAAGTTCTTTCTTTCAACATCTTGTGCTTCTCTTGTTAATTCATTATAAGAAGTAACAGAGTAAACATCTGAAGCAATACCATACTCTTCAGCAAGTACTCTTGATGCAGTTCTAACTTGCTCTAAAATTGAACCAGAACCTAATAATTTAACTTTATAGTTATCTTTAGCTTCAACAGTCTCTAATTTATAAATACCTTTAATAATACCTTCTGCAGCGCCTTCTGGCATAGCAGGTTGTTTATAGTTTTCATTTAATGTAGTAATATAATAGAATACATCTTCTTGTTTTTCACCATACATTCTGTTAATACCATCTTGAACAACTACTGCAACTTCATATCCATATGTTGGATCATAAGTAACACAATTTGGAATTGTATTTGCAATAATGTGTGAATGACCATCTTCGTGTTGTAAACCTTCACCATTTAATGTAGTTCTACCTGATGTACCACCAACTAAGAAACCTCTTGCCATTTGGTCTCCAGCTGCCCAGCAGATATCACCAGTTCTTTGGAATCCAAACATTGAATAGAATACATAGAAAGGAATCATTGGGCAATCATTTACAGAGTAAGAAGTTGCTGCTGCAACCCAAGAACCCATTGCTCCAAGCTCATTGATACCTTCTTGAAGTACTTGACCTTTTTTTTATCTTCTTTATAATAAGCTACTTGATCTTTATCTTGAGGAATATATTTTTGACCTTCTGATGAATAGATACCTAATTGTCTAAACATACCTTCCATACCGAAAGTTCTTGCTTCATCTGGAACTATTGGAACAATTCTTTTTCCAATCTTTTTATCTTTTACTAAAACATTTAATACTCTTACAAATGCCATAGTTGTTGAAATTTCTCTATCACCACTTCCTTGTAATACTGCATCAAATTTTTCTAATGCTGGAATTTCAAGAGCTTCACTAAACTTTTGTCTTCTTTGAGGAACTGCTCCACCAAGCTCAGTTCTTCTTGCATTCATATACTTCATCTCTTCAGAATCAGCAGATGGTCTAAAGTATGGTAAGTTTTCTAAATCTTCATCTGATACAGGGATATCAAATCTATCTCTAAATTGTCTTAATGAGTTTGCATCAACTTTTTTTAACACCGTGAGCAATATTTTTACCTTCAGCAGCTTCACCCATACCATAACCTTTTACAGTTTTAGCAAGAATAACAGTTGGTCTACCTTTAGTCTCTTTAGCTTTTTTTTAAATGCTGCGTAAACTTTAACAGGGTCATGTCCACCTCTATTTAGTTTCCAAATCTCTTCATCAGACATATTTTCAACTAATTTAGCAGTTTCTGGATACTTATTAAAGAAGTGTTCTCTTGTATAAGCTCCACCTTTTTGTTTAAAGTTTTGATATTCACCATCAACAGTCTCTTCCATAAGTTTAAGAAGTTTACCAGATTTATCTTTTCTTAATAAATCATCCCATAATCTTCCCCCCCAGATAACTTTTGTAACTTCCCATCCATTACCTCTAAAGTTTCCTTCAAGTTCTTGAATGATTTTACCATTTCCTCTTACAGGACCATCAAGTCTTTGTAAGTTACAGTTAATAACAAATACTAAGTTATCTAAACCTTCACGTCCTGCTAGTCCAATTGCTCCAAGAGATTCAGGCTCATCACACTCACCATCTCCCATGAAACAGTAAACTTTTTGTTCAGAACAATCTTTAATACCTCTATGAGTTAAATATTTTAAGAATCTTGCTTGATAAATTGCTTGAATTGGCCCAAGACCCATCGATACTGTTGGGAACTGCCAGTAACTTGGCATCAATTTTGGGTGTGGGTAAGAAGAAAGTCCATCTCCTAAAGCTTCTTGTCTAAAATTATCCATTTGCGCTTCAGAAATTCTTCCTTCAACAAATGATCTTGCATAAATACCAGGAGCTATATGTCCTTGGAAGAAAACTAAATCTCCACCATCTTTTTGTGTTGGTGCTCTAAAAAAGTGGTTAAATGCTACATCATATAATGTTGCAGAAGATTGAAAAGACGAAATATGTCCTCCTAGTTCTAAGTTCTTCTTAGAAGCTCTTTGTACCATTACAGTTGCATTCCATCTAATAATAGATCTGATTCTTCTTTCTAAATCATGATCAGCAGGCATTTTTGGTTCATGCTCAACTGGAATAGTATTAACATAAGCTGTAGTTGAATTAAATGGTAGGTGAGCTCCATTTCTTCTAGCCTTGTCAATAAGCTTTTCTAGTAAAAAGTGTGCTCTTTCAGGTCCTTCTTCCTCTAAAACAGCATCTAAGGCATCAATCCATTCAAGAGTTTCTGATGGATCAATGTCGTTTAAGTTTATATCTGACATTTATAATTCCTTCTAAAGATTTTCATTATTTTCACAAATTATTTTTCACATAATGATTGAACATATGTTCATTATGTAAAAATTGTGTAGCTATTCGTCCCATAAAGTCGAATTGTGAGCATATGATACTTTATTTTGCTTAAATTATTTTTCCGTTAAAAAAATTAGTTTTTTTTCTTAAGTTTTGTTATATAGAAATGAAATTATAATGAAAAAAACGCGAGAAAAAAACTATTATTTTTTTATATTGATTTTCTCAACATACATAAGTTTAATTTATATTAACTAAAAAGGAAATATAACAGAATTGTTAGATACAAAAAGTAAGTTTAGAATAATTATTTCAGATCAATCTTCATCAAAAGAAAATATGGCTACAGATGAAGCTTTGCTGAAAACATATACAAATAATGATTTACCAATCCTTAGACTTTATACTTGGGATAAAGATAGCCTAACAATCGGTATTTCACAAGATATTGATACATACACTTTTTTTTAGATGACAAAAAAAGAAAAAAATTGCAAAAAGAATTACTGGTGGAGGTATTCTTTTTCATGGTCATGATTTATCTTATTCTTTAGTTATTCCAACAAATTTATTAAATGGTCTTAATATAAAAGAATCTTATGAGAGCATATGTTCATTTATACTTAAATTTTATGAAAAATTAGGTCTAAATGTTTGTTATGCAAAAGATAGCCAAAACATAGAATTATCAAAAAGTGAATACTGTCAAGTAGGTTTTGAAGCTTATGATATATTAGTAAATGATAAAAAAAATTGGTGGAAATGCACAAAGAAGAACAAAAAAAAGCAATTTTTCAACACGGATCGATACCAATTTTTAAAACAAAAGAAGATGAAAAGTTTGGAAATTCATTAGAAGATATTGATATAAATATAAATTTTGAAGATGCAATAAAATTATTAATTGAATCTTTTAAAGATAGTTTCAATGTTGAAATAGAATATTCTCAATTAAATGAAAAAGAAAAAAAATACAAAAGATTTATTGTTAAAGGATAAGTATGACTATGCCAGAAAATAGTGTAAAAAAAAGAAAATTGATTTCAAAAAAAACCTGAATGGTTAAGAAAAAAAACTAGTACCAACTGCACAAAAAGAGATGGAAGCTTTATTAGGAGAACATGGTTTACATACGATTTGCCAAGAAGCTAAATGTCCAAATATCTCAGAATGTTATGGAAATAAAAATGCTACTTTCTTAATCTTAGGAAATATCTGTACAAGAAGATGTTCTTATTGTAACGTACATACAGGTTTGCCAACTGAAGTTGATTTAGAAGAAGTGCAAAAGGTAACTACTTCTGTTTTAAAATTAGGACTTAAATTTGTTGTTATTACATCTCCAGCAAGAGATGATTTAAAAGATGGTGGAGCAGAACAATTTTATAGAGTAACTCAAGATATATTAGAAAAATCACCTGGAACGCAAGTTGAAATCTTAATTCCTGATTTTAAAGCTAAAGATGAGTCTTTACAAAGAGCAGTAGATAGTGGTGCTGTAATTATTGGTCATAATGTAGAAACAGTTCCTTCTTTATATCATATTAGAAAAAAAATGCAACTTATGAAAGATCTTTAAAAGTATTAAGAAGATTAAAAGAGCTTGGTGGAGATAAAATTAAAACTAAATCTGCACTTATGGTAGGTCTTGGTGAAACTGAAGAAGAGATGGTTCAAGTATTTAAAGACTTAAGAGAAGTTGGTTGTGAGTTTTTAAGTATTGGTCAATATCTTGCTCCATCAGGGGGGGATTATGAAAAAGTAAAAGAGTTTGTAAAACCTGAACAGTTTGAAAGATATAAAACATTAGCTTTAAATTTAGGATTTAAATTTGTACATAGTACACCATACGCAAGAAGTTCATATATGGCACATGAATATTTAGCAAAAGGAAAAGGGAGTTTATAAGACTCCTTTTTATATTTAATTAAAACTATTAACTATTTTAAAAATCTCTTGACCAAACTTATGTAAAGTATCATCTTCAAGTCTTACTGATAATCCAGAAATTCCAATAGAACCAATAAACTTATTTTTTTTATTAAAATATGGAACAGCTACGGACTTTAAACCAAATTCATACTCTTCACTACCAATTGCATAACCTCTTTCACAAATAAGATCAATCTCTTTTTGAAACTTTGTTTTACTTGTAATAGTTTTTGTTGTATATTTTTTAAGTTCAATAGTTTCAATATCTATTTCTTTACTAAAAGCAATTAATATTTTCCCAAATGCATTTGTATGTAAAGGAGAATGAAATCCAATAGAGTCCCTGGTTTTTAAAACTCTATCTGATTTATCAATTTGATTTAAATTTAATGCCAAATTATTATCAAGTATGTATATGTATGCAGTTTCATTTGTTAAATAAAAGACATCATTAAGTAAAGTTCTCGTTTTCTCAACAATCGCTTCTCTATCATCTTTATGAACTATTTTTCTTAATATATCACTTAATATAATCTCTTTTGAGTCGCCTTTGTACTCAATGAACTCTTCACTCATTAATGTAGTTATTAGTCTAGACATCGTACTTTTATCTATATTTAGTTTTTGACATAAGATATTTGCAGTTAAAGGTTTATCTGAACGCATAACCTCTTTTAATACTGACAATCCTTTTGAAAAGGATTTGTTTGGACTTTGAATTTGCACTAGTTAAATACTCTTTCTTTTTATATTGCTGTAATAATACCATCTTTTTTTCTAAATAAAATTTATAAAAAAAATGATGAAAAGTTACATTTTGTATTAAAAAATGATATTTTTTTTTAAAATTTCAAAATTTTTCTTTTAGATACTAAGAATTTCAGAACAATTTTTCTCATATTATGAAACTATCATATTCTCACTTTCTAAAGAGCCTATCTATAGGGACATACAGCATTTATAAATTTAAACTTAATAAAAAAAATTAGTTTTAAAATTTATATTTTAACTTATTTTAGATATGGATTAATTCCCTTGTTGAAAAAAAATAAATGATGTTTTTATTGAGTTTAAAAGACTTAATAAATTTTAAAAAAAATTAATAAAAATAGAAGAGGTATTATTATGAACTCATCTTTTGTAGACTTATCAAAATTAACTGCTAATGATGATTTAGCTCCAGTATTAGGAGGAAAGTGGCCAGGTATTCAAATATACTACCCACCAATTAAATTCAACCCATTAGATGGAACATATGAAAGTATGGAACAAGCTAAGTTAAGATTACAAAAACATGCTTATAAAACAAAAGCACACACTGTACTTTTTGACTTAGAGGATGGTTGTAGACAAAAAGCAATGTCTAGAGAGTTGTTAATTCAAGAGCTACCAAAGTTTCCCCCCCAAAGAGATTTTCAGATAGCTATCAGAATAAATCCATTCAGAACTGAAGAGTATGAAGAAGATTTAAAAATGTTAAGACAAGTACATCAATATGTAGATGCAATTGTTTTAGCAAAAGCTGGTGAAGTTTATGGTGATGCTGAAATTAGAGACTTGTCTTCTTGGTTAGTTTCAATTGGTTCAAACTTACAGATTCAACCAATTATTGAGCACCCTAAGTCACTTAAGATTGCTGATCAGTTAATGAGTCACTCAACAGTACAACATGTTGTATTTGGTATTCATGACTTTTCTAAAGCAATGTCATACAAAATCACTCCAGAAGGTTGGATTGATGAGTTAGAGACTTTCTTTAATATTCTTACTATGGAAGCAAGAATTAAAGGTAAGGGAGTTATTGGTGGAGTTGAAGTTTTATTAACGCCAAACTCATTACCAGATTCTTGTGTTGAGAAAAAAGATATTAGAAGATGGTTAGATTTACATGGTGATGATGCTTCAAGACACGTTTATGCACATGCTCAAAGAGAGTACGCAATGGGTCTTACTGGTAAACAAGTTATTACACCAAATCATATTAATGTGTGTAAAGTTGCATTTACACCATCTCCAAATGAGATTGCAAAAGATGTTGCTATATTAAAAGAAGCAATTAAAACTGATGCTTTATTATCTGGTGCGATTAGATATGAAGGGGGGGAAATGCTTGATCCACCAATGTTTGGTAAGTCATTACAAAATATTTTAAGAGCAGATGCCTTAAACAGCTTAAGTAAAGAAGATTATGAATTTGCAATTACTGTATTAAACAGAATGCCATTACATACATTTAAAGAAAACTGGCCTTACGGTCAAATCTAATTAGGGAGTAAGAATATGAGTTCAAACGTAAAAATTGAAGTACCTGAATTTTTAAATATAGGTGTTGCTTGTACATCAAAACACTTAGGAACATCTAAAGAGAATAGTACTGCAATGATTATCGAAGATGATAAACTTGGTACTGATGAAATTACATATAAAGATTTAGCCGAAAAATCAGATCAAGTATGTAACTTCCTAACAAGTATTGGTATTCAACCAAGAGATAGAGTATTAGTTTGTTTAAAAAAACTCACTTGCATACCCTATCTCTTTCTTTGGAGCAATTAAAGCAGGAATTACAGCTGTTCCAACTTCTACACTTTTAAGTGGTTCTGAAGTTAAATATTTAGCAGAAGATTCTCAAGCTAGCGCAATTGTATTATCTGCTTCTATGTATGAGAACCTAGTTCCATACTTAGAGCATATTGATAATTTAAAAACAATTATTGTTGCGGCAATAGACAGCATTGATGAATTAGAAAAGCCAAAAAACATTGAAGTATATGCATTAAATGATATTTTAACAAATGCAGATAAAACACCTAATCATTATCTTTCAAAAGCTGGTGAGCCTGCGTATTTAGTATATACATCTGGAACTACTGGTTATCCTAAGGGAGTTTTACACTCTCATAGATCATTAATCGGAAGAACTCCTGCAACAGAATATTGGTTTGATTTCCAGGAGAATGATAGAATCATGCACTCTGGTAAATTTAACTGGACATATGTATTAGGTTCAGCATTAATGGATCCATTATATAACGGTCATACAGTTATTGCTTACGAAGGTGGTAATGATGCAAATACTTGGATTAATTTAATTAAAAAAAACACAATTGTACTATCTTTATTGGAGTACCTACAATTTATAGACAAATTGTACAAAAGACTGACTTTACAATTGAAGATTGTCCATCTTTAAGATACTGTATGTCTGCTGGTGAACATTTATCTGATGAGATGATTGGATTATGGCAAGATAGATTTAAACAAGATATCTTTGAAGCAATTGGTATGTCAGAATGTTCATATTATATTTCTCACTCTAAAAACAATCCAATTAGACCTGGTTCTGCTGGATTTGTTCAACCTGGACATATTGTTAAACTTTTAGATCCTGATACTTTAGAAGAAGTAGAAGATGGTGAAGAAGGAATGATTTGTATTGGTATGGACGATCCTGGATTATTCTTAGAGTATTGGCAATTAGAAGAGGAGACAGCTAAAGCTAAACACGATGGATACTTCTTTACAGGTGATTACGCTAAAAAAAGATAAAGATGGATATATTTGGTTTATTGGTAGAAAAGATGACATTATTAATACTTTTGGATTCAGAGTTTCTCCACACGAAATTGAAAGAGTTGTAAAAACTCATAATGCAGTTGCAGATTGTGTTGCATTTGGTTTAGATATTGGAAAAGACAAAACAATTGTTGCAATTGCAGTAATTGGACATGAATCATTAAGTGAAGAACAAGAGCAAGAAGTATTAAAATTTGCTCAAGATAACTTAGCAAAATATAAAGCACCAAAAACTATTTTTGGAATGTCTGATTATCCAAGAACTAAAAATGGTAAAGTTCTTAGAAAACAACTTGTTAAACAATTACATGAACAATATCATTCAATTGAAACAGGTGAAGAAATCATTGAATATAAAGCTAGAAGATCAATGTTATTTGTTCCAGCTTATAATGAAAAATTTGTTAGAAAAGCAAAAACAGTACTTGCAGATTCTGTAGTATTTGATTTAGAAGCAATTTTACAAGAGCAAAAAGAGACTGCTAGAAATGTTATAAGGAATGTTTTTAACGAATTTAGTGGTAAATTTGGAGATTCTGAAAGAATTTTAAGAGTTAATAGTGTTGGAACTGAAGATCTTAAAAAAAAGATTTAGAGTTAGCTAAAGAACTTAATGTTGATGGTATTTTATTCTCTTTAATTGAGACTAAAGAGCAAGTTTTAGAAGCAGAAAAAGTATTAATGGAAGTTAATCCTAACTTTACAATGATGGTTATGATTGAGACTCCATTATCAATTCTTAACTCTCCTGAAATTTGTGCTTCATCTTCTAAACTTGAAGTTGTTGTAGTTGGTTCAAACAACTTAGCAAACAGACTTCAAATTGATATTAGAAGAGGTTCTAAAGCAATGTTCAACTATCTAGCAAGAATTGCATTATCTGCAAAAGCATATGGTAAAACGGTAATTGATGGACCACATTATGATGTACATGATGAGTTTGCTTGTGAAGATTCAACAAAAGATGCATTTAATTTAGGATTTGATGGTAAAGCACTTATCCACCCAGTACAAGTTGAATATATCAATGATATCTTTACTCCAAAACAAAAAGAAGTAGAAGATTATGAAGAGATGATTAATCAATACGATGAAGCAGCAAAAGATGGTAAAGAGGTTATTCTTTATAAAGATAAACTTGTTGATAAATGTAGAATCACTTGGGCTAAGAAAATGATTACACTATATGAAACATATAAGTCTTTAGGTCAAAACCTATTTAATAAGTAAGGAGTGATAATGTCTAAAATCAATATGGGAAATTTCTTTGAAGATTTTTCAATAGGTCAAAAAATTGTTCATCCACTTCCTAGAACTATTAGTGAGGGAGATGTATCTTTATACATCGCTTTCACTGGTTCTAGATTCGCCCTACACTCTTCTGACGTGGTTGCCAAAGAGATGGGATATAAGAACAGACCAATTGATGACACTTTAATGTTTCATTTAACATTTGGTAAATCTGTACAAGATATTTCTTTAAATGCAATTGCAAACTTAGGTTATGCAGAAATTGCATTCCCTTTTCCAGTATTCGTGGGAGATACAGTTTCAATGACTTCTACAGTTATTGGACTTAAAGAGAATTCAAATGGAAAAAGTGGAGTTGTTTACGTTCACTCAATTGGTGTAAATCAAAATGGTGATGAAGTACTAAACTTCAAAAGATGGGTAATGGTTCATAAAAAAGATAAAGAGACTTTAACAGGGATTAAAGAAATTCCAACTTTTGCAGAATCAACGCCAGTTTTAGATGAAATTAATATTCCTAATATTCAAACAGTAGATACAAATGCTACTGGTGGAAAATATTTCTTTGAAGATTACGAAAAAGGTGAAAGATTAAATCACCCAGAAGGTATTACTGTTGATAATAGTGACCATACTTTAGCAACAAAGTTATACCAAAACAATGCCAAAGTGCATTTCAACGATCATATGATGAAATCAACTCCTATGGGAGAGAGATTGATGTATGGCGGAATTGTAATTTCTATGGCTAGAGCTATTTCATTTAATGGATTACAAAATGCTCAATGGATGTATGCGATTAATAGCGGTGCTCATGCAAACCCTACATATGCAGGAGACACTATCTATGCTTACACTGAGGTTTTAGAAACAATTGATCATAAAAGAGATGATATAGGATTATTAAGATTAAGAACTATTGCAGTTAAAAATCAAAAATCATCAGAAATTGAAGATCCAAAAGGCGAAGATGGTAAGTACTTAAAGAATGTAGTACTTGATTTAGATTACACAGTTGTAATCCCAAAAAGAAAAACAAAAAAAATAAATTTAACTTGACAAAAAGGATATAAAATGACACACCCAAACGAAGCACTATTTGAATCAGGAAAATCATTACCGATTATTCCAACTTGTGAGCACTTTGCAGGAAGCGAGAAACTTATCTTAAAAGGTTTCGAAATGCAAAAGAAACTAGGACCTGTTTTTGATATTACTTGTGATTGTGAAGATGGAGCAGAAACTGGTAAAGAAGTTGAACATGCTCAAATGATTGTTAGAGTTGTAAATTCTGATGCTAACCCATACGCAATGGCTGGTACTAGAATTCATGATGCTGCTCACCCAGATTGGAGACAAGATGTTGATATTTTAGTTCCAGGTGCTGGTGAAAAATTAGCATACATTACTTTACCAAAATCTACTTCTTATGAAGATGCAAAAATGCAAATTGAGTATATTCAAAAAGTAGCTAAAGAAGCTGGTATTAGTAGAGAAATTCCTATTCATATCTTAATTGAAACTCATGGAGCTTTAAAAGATGTTGAAAAAACTGCAACATTACCATGGTTACAAGTATTAGACTTTGGACTAATGGACTTTGTATCAGGTTACCAAGGTGCAATTCCAGCATCTAATATGAGATCTCCTGGTCAATTTGAACATAGATTAATTGGTGCAGCAAAAGCAAAAGTAGCACAAGCTGCTATCCAAAATCATGTTATTCCAGCACACAATGTAACACTTGATCTTAAAAATCCATACCAAACGTATAAAGATGCGGAAAGAGCTAGAAATGAGTTCGGATTTATGAGAATGTGGTCAATTTACCCAACACAAGTACAAGCAATTGTGGATGCAATGAAACCAGATTTACAGAGTTAGAAGCTGCTCAAAATATTTTATTATTAGCACAAGATGCTGAGTGGGGGGGACCAATCCAATACGATGGTGAGTTACATGATAGAGCAACTTATAGATATTTCTGGGAATTAGTTCAAAGAGCACACTTCTCTGGAGCAAAATTAATGGATGATGTTAATACTAGATTTTTCTCTTAGTATTAAAAAGTAAGATTAAATAAATAAATTCAAGCAAACTTTTAGAAAAAGAGGTTATTCTCTTTTTCTAAATATCAAAAAAGGAAAAATGATGAAAGAGTTAATTGTAACTGTCACAACAAAACTAGCCATTAAGCTTGGACTCGTCAAGGTCGTTAATGTTAAAAATTGTGATAGAGGCTTTACACGCGAACGATAAAACAAAAATTTAATCTTCAAAACGTAAACTTCTAACTAAACCTCACAATTTTAAATAATCAAATAAAAAAACACACTGTTATTAAAAACAAATTATAAATACATTAAAAGGTATAAAAATGAATAAAATTAATATTAATTTAGATGAATTAAAAGATTATTTAGGTTTTGGTGTTGCAGGAAACTTTGCAAACCATTTAGGTGAAGCTGGTGAGGCAGATGAATTTTCAGTAATTGAAACAAAAGAGAAAGATGCTCCAAAAGGAATGTTTCCTTTTTATATAAAAGGTCATGACTCATTTCTTGGAACATATCCAATTTGTGACGAGATAATAAAAACACATGGAAGAGAAGGTGATAACCTACAAGTTGAAGCAGAAGTTGCTTTAATATGTGACTTTATATATGAAAATGAAAAAGTTATAGATATTGTACCAAAATATTTTTCAGCATTTAATGATTTTTCAATAAGAATTCAAGATGGAAATAAATTAAGTACAAAGAAAAATTGGGGGGGTCCAAAGACAAAAGGAATCTCTCAAGAGTGTATAGAAATTGATAATTTTACAGAAGAAGGTATTTTAAATAGATACCATATCGCATCATTTATAAAAAGAAATGGTATTGTTCATGATTATGGTACAACATCAGCTGTAAATTCATATAGCTACTTTTTTTAAACAATTAAAAGATTGGATGATAGAGAAGTTAAATTCTCAAGAAGATATGGGACCATTAGAAGAATTAACACAGTTTACAAAACATGCAAAAGATGCAAAAGGATTACTTATTGCTGCTGGAGCAACTGCTTATGCGGAGTTTGGTAAAACTCACTTTTTAGAAAAAGGTGATGAAATTTTTGTATATATCTATGATGCTCATTTTCATTCATTTGATGATATGTATAATGATATGTGTGGATGGATACATTTTTAAGTCAGTGTTCTAAACTACATCAAATTGTAGAATAAACCATTTATCTACATTTTTATTTTTTAAAGATATGAAACTTTTAAGTTTTATATCTTTAATTACTCTTTTAAACAATAAACTAATGTTATCTCCTTTTGAAGATGTAAAATATTTTATTGAGCTAGTATAAAGTCTTGATATTGTTTTGCAGTGTTATAACTAATCGAAGCTGTTTTAGCAACACTATAAATTGTAATCTTTCTATCCTCTAATCTTAACATATTAACAGCATTTACTACTGCTTCTTTACTCTTTTTTTCTTTTTACCATATTTGCTTTTGTTGTTGCTTTAATTTTTTTCTTTGTACGTGATAAAACTGATTTTTTAAATTCTTCATTTATTCTATTATATAACGTCATATCATTTTGAACTAAAATTTTTTTTGAAGTGCGTCAAACTCGTGGTTTGTTATTGTTATTCTCATTTATTTCCTATTTCATTTTGTTGTGTCGAATTATACTAATAAAAACTTAAAATTAGTTCAATCTGTTATAACATTTTGAAACAATTTAAAGATTAAAAAAAAGCCTTACAAAAAGTAAGGCTTTTTATAAATATAAAAAATATTTATAAATCAACCATTGCTTTAAAGAAAGCTCCGCTTCTACCTATATTATCCACATGTACATGAGATCTTTCATCTAATCTTCCATCCTCAATAAATTGTTTTTTTATTTCTAAAATAACTGGTGTAGTTTTTCCTGGAATATCAACTTTTTGATAAAATTCACAAAAAAAAGTGCAGTTTGAGTAGAACTTATCATTGGAGGAAAGTCATCTAATGGCTTTTGAACATCTATTTCGTAAGCATCTATTTCGCTTTCATCTTTACCAAGCATATTAGCACACAGCTTAACTTGTTCTGTATTGTCTTTGTTAACAAAACAGATAGTTGCTTTTTTTATTCTTTAAAATATTGTGTAAACTATCTTTTGGCACGCCTTCTTCTTTTTGACCTATTGAAACAACCACTACAGGTGGGTTTGAAGACAATGGAACAAAATATGAAAATGGAGCTGCATTAATAACTCCATCATCTTCCGTTACAATCCATGCAATTGGTCTTGGAACAACTGTATCAGACATGATTTTATATCTGTTTAAATCATTTACATCTTTATAATCAATAATCATCTAAATCCCCCCCTATTTTTGATATGTTTATCATATTTAAAAGAGATTATAAAAAGCTTAAAAGTCTGTAACAATATTATAGATATTTTTAAATATAATTAGTTATAATCTTTGTTAATTGGCAAAAAAAAGGTAATAAGTGAATAATATATTAGAAATTTTTAAAGAGATTACTTCTATTCCAAGATGTAGCGGAACGTATCAGCCTTTTATAAATTATATAAAGAATTTTGCAAAAAAATACAACTATGAGTGTTTAGTAGATAACTACAATAATATTTTATGTAAAAAAGAAAACTCAAAGGCTAAGCTTTGTATTCAAAACCATTATGATATTGTTTGTTTAATAGATGGAATAATTCCTCAAATAGTTGAAGAAGATGGTTTTTTAAAAGCTAAGAATTCTACTCTTGGTGCAGATAATGGAATTGGCTGTTCATATATGTTAAATCTTATGTCACAGAATTATGATTGTGAATTTTTATTTACAAGTGATGAAGAGATAGGATTAATAGGAGCAAATAATTTAGAGCATAAATTATATGCAGAATATATGTTAAATATTGATAGTGAAGAAGAAGGTGAAATCTGTATTGGTTGTGCAGGAGGAGTTGATATTTTTGGTAAAAATAATAATAAATCAATCATAGAAAATAGCGAAGATTATCAACTATTTGAACTTTCAATATCAAATTTACCAGGAGGACATAGTGGAGTTAATATTCATCAAAATGTTCCAAATGGAATTAAACTTTTAGCTCAAACGATAAAAGAAAACGAGGGTTTATTATTAGACATAAATGGGGGGGGAGAAAGAATTAATTCAATACCTGTTAATGTTAAAGCAATAGTAGCCTTTAAGACTTATCCAATAAAAATATCTCACGAAAATATTTGTATAAATAAAATTAATACTAAAAGTGAACACTTAAATATTTGGAATAGTGATACTATAGATTTCATTTATACATTTGCAAATGGTGTTCGAGCTTATGATAAAAAGTTAGATGTTGTTTTAAACTCAATTAATCTTGCAAAAATATCTACAAATATCGACTCAATAAATATAGAGTTAAGTGCTAGGTCAATGATGAATGAGGAGCTTGAATTAATAAAAAAAAGAGACTAAACTCTTATTAGAAAAATTTGGCTTTGAAGTAGCAACTGATGGTAAATATCCTGCATGGAAACCTGATATCAATGAGTTCACAAATAATATTTTGGATATTTACAAAAAGTATGATCAGAATGCTTCACTTGAAGCAATTCATGCGGGTTTAGAATGTGCAATTTTTAAAGATAAATTTCCACATATGAAAATAGCTTCTATTGGACCTAATATTTATAATCCACATTCAAATAGAGAAAAAGTTGAAATTAAATCTATTGAAAAACTATCTTATATTATTAAAGAAATCGTAGATAATTTTTAAGGGTTTAAATGAATCAATTTAATATATCTGGGAATTGGGAATATCATACATTAAAAGATGAAATCAAATTAATTGACTCTTTTTTTTAAAGAAAATATAAATACTAAAAATGTTGTATTTGATTTTTCTAATTTAAATATTATTGACTCATCTGGAATAATTCTTATAATTAAATATATTACACTATTTGAAAAAAAAAGGTTCTAAAGTAGAGATTTCTAATATATCTTCAAAACATAAAAAAATGCTTGAACTATATAAAATTAACTATACTCATAAAGATGAGATTAAAATTGAAGAACCTAATTTTCTTGAAAAAGTTGGTAAAGAGTCTATTGATACATCAATAAATTTTAAAAATTTTTTATACTTTACAGGAAAACTATTTATATATTTCCTTCATCTTTTAAGGCATCCTTCAAAAATAAGATTTAAATCAATTGTAAATCAAATAGAAATTGCAGCTATTCCTATTTTACCTATTGTTGCTCTTGCACTCTTTCTAGTTGGATTTGTAACTGCATATCAAGGTGCAGAACAGTTAAATAAATTTGGTGCTTCAATTATAGTTATAGAAATGTCAACAATGTCAATGTTAGGGAGATTGCTCCTTTTTTAGCGGCTGTTATTGTAGCAGGAAGAAGTGCTTCATCTTTTACAGCACAAATAGGAACTATGAAAATAACTGAAGAGATAAGTGCCATGAGGACAATGGGTTTTGATATTGATATTTTTTTAATTATTCCTAGAATCATAGCTCTTATAATAGTAATGCCATTACTTGTTTTTTTTGCAGATATGGCTTCATTAGTTGGAGAAATGGTTATAGTTAAATACCACCTAGGTGTCTCTTATACTCAATTTATAGATAGAATTTATGAATATGTAGAGATACGCCATATTCTACTTGGTATTGCAAAGGCACCTCTATTTGGTATTCTTATTGCAGTTATTGGCTGTTATAGAGGATTACAAGTAAGAAGTGGTACTGATATTGGAAGATATACAACTAAGGCCGTTGTTGACTCAATCTTTTGGCTTATCATAATAAATGCAACTATATCATTACTATCAATTCAGTTAGGATTTTAAGATGATTGAAATTAATAATCTCTCAACTACTTTTGATGATAAAATTGTTCATCAAGATATTTCATTAAAAATAAAAAAAAGGTGAAATATTTGGAATTCTTGGAGGTAGTGGTAGTGGTAAAACTGTACTTCTTAGACAAATTATCATGTTAGATGAAATACAAAAAGGTGAAATAAAAATATTTGATGAAAATATTAAAAACCTTACTAGAGAGAAAAGAGAATTAATAAAAAAAGAACTGGGGGGGAGTATTATTTCAGTTTGGTGCCCTATTCTCTTCACTAAATGTTATTGAAAATATAGGAATTATGTTAAAAGAGAATACTAAACTTCCCAAAGAACTAATTGATGATATTGCATATACAAAACTAAAAATGGTAGGACTTGATTCAAGAGTTGGAAAACTTTATCCTGAAGAGTTAAGTGGTGGAATGAAAAAAAGAGTAGCTTTAGCTAGAAGTTTAGCTCTTGATCCTGAAATAGTTTTCTTAGATGAGCCAACATCAGGACTTGACCCAGCAAGTGCAAAAGCCTTTGATACACTTATTCAAGAATTAAGAGATATGCTTGGTTTAACTGTTGTTATGATTACTCATGAATTAAATACAATAAAAAATGTTTTAGATAGATTTATAATTATTTCAGATAGTAAAATTGCTCTAACTGGTACATATGAAGATGCAGTAAAAGCAAATAATGCTACAATAAATAGGTTTTTAAAACTACAAAAGGAAGATTTTGGAAAATAAAGCTAGATATACAGTTGTTGGGCTTTTTGTTCTTATTTTTACAGTTGCAATGATAGCCTTTATTCTTTGGTTAGCAAGATATGATGTTAAAGAAATTAGTGCAAAAGAGTTTAGAGTTTATAGTAAAATATCAATTGCAGGATTAAATGAAAATTCAATTGTTGAATACAAAGGTTTAGATATTGGAACCGTTGATAAAATACAAGTAGATCCTAAAAACCTAGAACAAATAGAAATTATTCTAAAAATCACAAAACCAGAAGTTATAAAAGCTGATAGTTACGTACTTATCCAATCACAGGGTGTAACAGGTAATAAAATTATAGAAATTGAAGGTGGAACAAAAGAAGCGAAAGCTTTAGTTCCTAAAGATGACTCATATATTGTTCTTCCTTTAAAAAAATCTTTTTTAGACAAATTAACTAATAGTGCTTCAAATATAAGTACTCAAATTGAATCAATATTATCAAAATTTGAAAAAGTTTTAAATGATAAAAATATAAAAAAATATAGACAAGATTTTAAATAATGCAAACACATCTTCTAAAAACTTTGATGAAATGATGATAAAACTAAATAGACTCGTAGATAAGTCTTTAATAAAAACACTACATAATCTTGATAATATGACAAAATCAATAGATACTGTTGTAAAAAAAAGACATATCAAATACTATTAGTAAAATTGATTTATTATCAAAAGATGTTAATTTGTTAAGTAATGATATAAGAACAATTGTAAATACTGATGTAAAAGCTTTAATAGAAGATTTCAGGAAAACTGCCAAATCATCAGAAGATATTGATAAAGTTTTAAATGAGTTAGAAAGTACTTTACTAAAAATAGACTCAACTGTAGATGAATTTAACCAAAATGGTGGAAATATGATATTTAATACACGAGAAATAAAATATGGACCAGGAGAAAATAACAATGCACAATAAATTAAAGCTTTTTATATCAATATTTTTTATAGTACTTATATTTTCTGGATGTATATCTTTAACAAAAGAACTTCCTTCTTATAATACATATTCATTAATTGATACTTCAAAAATAAGTAAAGGGAACAAGTATAATAAAACAATAAGGGTTTATGAACCAAAATCGATAAGTTCTATTAATACAAAAGCTATAACTTATACCAAAGATTATTATTCTCAAGAAAAATATGCTTTAAACAAATGGAGCGATAGACCATCAAAGATGATTCAAAATCTTATGGCAAATTCATTAACAAAGACTAATTTATATAAATATATTACAACTTCAAATATAAAAATAAATAGTGATTATAGTTTGATTAGTGAATTAAATTCATTAAATCATGAATTTTCACAGAATAGCTCTTTTGCAAACTTTTCAGTGAGAATTTATTTAATAAATAACAAAACAAAGAGTGTTTACTTTAAAAATTTTATTTATAAAGATGAAACCAAAACAAATGATATAAAAGGTTTTATCGAATCTACAAGTAAAATAACAAATAATTTTTTAGTAGATTTAAATATATTTATTCAAAAGAGCCTAGAAATCGATTGAATTTAACTCTTATTTATAATTTTAATAAAATTATTTTTTTGCTATAATAACTTTCTAAAGGAAAGTTATGAATAATAAAAACGAAAATACTATACTATTAATAATAAAATATACTCCTCCATTTTTTTATTATTTCCTTAGCTATAATAATTTCTATTACTTTATATTTAAATCATGAAAAAAATATTTAATGAAGAAAAAAAATAAATATTCAAGAAGAATTCATCAAAAAAAATAAAAATGATATAAAATCAAAAGTAGATAGAGTTTATTCACAAATTAAATTTCAACAATCGACTACAGAATCTAAACTAAAAGAAAATCTTAAATCAAGAGTTTATGAAGCTTATACAATTGCATTAAATATCTACAATGAAAACAAACACCTTGAAAAAGAAAAAATACAAAAAATGATAAAAGATGCCTTAAGAAATATTAGATTTAATAATGGAAGAGGCTACTTCTTTATTTATTCATTTGATTATGAGTGTATACTTCTACCTGTTGCTAAACAATTAGAAGGTAGTAACTTTTACAACTTTAAAGATGGCAAAGGAACTTATCTTACTAGAAATATTATTAAGCAAGTAAAAAAGGAAAAAGAGGGTTTTCTTACATGGTGGTATCATAAACCTTCTGATATGAAAAATCAATATAAAAAAACTAGGATTTAACAAACACTTTGAACCTTTTGACTGGTTTATAGGAACAGGTGAATATATCGATAACTTTGAAAATGATATCAAAGAAGAAGTTCTTAGAAGACTTGACACTTTAAGATTTGACAACAATGGTTACATATTTGCTTTAGACTTTAAAGGAACTTATTTAAGCCATATCAAAAAAAGAGATTATTGGTGTAAATGCATTAAAAGCAAGGGACACAAGAACTAATGAAACTATTTTTGAAGCTATAAATATCGCTAAAAATCAAGGAAGTGGCTTTCTTTCATATATTCAAAATAAAAAAAACCAGGAACTAATCAAGCTTCGAAAAAAAATAAGTTATATTAAGACAATTCCTGGATGGGATTGGTTTATTGGATATGGATTTTATGAAGATGATTTTAAAAAAACTTGTTGAAAAAGAAGAAGCTATTTTAAATAAAAGATTTGAAGATAATCTAAATAATCTTTTTATAACAACTACAATATTAACCATTATTTTACTTATTATATCAATTTATATTTCTAAACTCTTAGAAAAGAGATTTAAGACATATAAGAATGAGATTACTAAACAACAATATATTTTATCACAACAGTCAAAAATGGCAGCAATTGGGACTATGATTGGTAATATTGCACACCAATGGAGACAACCATTAAGTATTATCTCAACAGCAGCAACAGGAGTATCACTAAAAAAAGAACTTGGTATCTTAGAAGATGAAGAGTTAATTGAAAGTTTAGACTCTATTAATAAGTCTACTCAATATCTTTCAAAAACAATAGATGACTTTAGAAACTTCTTTTTATCTAATAAAGAGAAAAAAAAGATTTTTATATAAATCAAACAATTAAGAAATCACTAAGTTTAGTTGATGCACAATTTAAGAATAACAATATTTTAGTAACTACTAATATAGATGAAGTTCAAATATACGGTATTGAAACAGAGCTTATTCAAGTTTTAATCAATATATTAAACAATGCAAAAGATGAATTAATTAAATTTGATGACCATGAAAGATTAGTATTTATTGATACAAAAATTAAAAATGATTCTGTTGAAATATCTATAAAGGATAATGCAGGAGGAGTTTCTGAAGAGATATTAGAACATGTATTTGAACCATATTTTACTACAAAACACCAAAGTCAAGGCACAGGAATTGGACTTTATATGTCACAAGAAATTGTTGTAAAACATCTTAACGGTTCGATAACTATGAAAAATATCAATCTAACACATGAAAATATTAAGTACAAAGGTGCTGAAGTTTTATTAATATTTGAATTAACTAAATAACTTATATTCACTAATATGTGAATATGAGTAACTTCACTTATTGAAAGATAATTTTTCTTATATTTAATTCTATTTAATAATCTCAACTTCGCTATAATGTGCCTAATCTATTATACAAAAGGATAGGAATAATGGGAAAAATAACAGAACAAGATATTATAGATAGCGTTGCGGGAGCATGTCAATATATTTCATACTATCATCCAACAGATTTCGTTGAAGGTATGGTTGAGGCATATGAAAAAGAACAATCAGAAGCAGCAAAAAAATGCAATTGGACAAATTTTAATAAACTCTAAAATGTGTGCAATGGGACACAGACCTCTTTGTCAAGATACAGGTTCAATCAATATATTTGTAAAAGTTGGTTTAAAAGCTGATTTAGATATTTCAAGAGAATTAGAAGACATTTTAAATGATGGTGTAGCAAAAGGTTATACTGATCCAGATAACACATTAAGATTTTCTGTAGTTTCAGATCCAGCAGGTGAAAGAAAAAAATACTAAAAACAATACTCCAGCGGTAATTCATATGAGCGTAGATAATGGCGATACAATTGATATTACTGTTGCAGCAAAAGGTGGAGGGTCTGAAAACAAATCTAAGTTTGCAGTACTTAACCCATCTGACTCAATTTATGACTGGGTTATGGAAAATGTAAGACAAATGGGTGCAGGATGGTGTCCTCCAGGTATCTTAGGTATTGGAATTGGTGGAAATCCAGAAAAATCTATGCTATTAGCAAAAGAGTCTTTAATGTCTCATGTTGATATTCATGAACTTAAAGAAAGAGGTCCTCAAAATGCACTTGAGGAGTTAAGATTAAGATTATATGAAGATATAAATAAAATTGGTATTGGTGCGCAAGGTCTTGGAGGATTAACAACTGTTTTAGATGTAAAAATCTTAGACTACCCTTGTCATGCAGCTTCTTTACCAGTAGCAATGATTCCTAACTGTGCAGCAACTAGACATATTCATTTTGAATTAAAAGGTGATGGTGCAGCTAAATTTAACAAACCAGATTTAGATATTTGGCCAGATTTAGAAATCCCTATGGATACAATTAAAAAAGTAAATATTGAAGATTTAACTAAAGAGAACTTATCTCAATATAAATCAGGAGATACACTATTATTATCTGGAAAAATTTTAACAGCAAGAGATGCTGCTCACAAGAAAATTGTTGAATATAAAAATGCTGGAAAACCACTTCCAAATGGTCTAGATTTAAAAGATAGATTTATCTATTACGTTGGTCCAGTTGATCCAGTAAGAGATGAAAAAGTAGGACCTGCAGGACCAACTACATCTACTAGAATGGATAAATTTACTAAAGATATGATGGAAATCGGTATCATGGGAATGATTGGTAAAGCTGAAAGAAAGCAACCGACAATTGATTTAATTAAAGAGTATAAATCTATGTACTTAATTGCTACAGGTGGAGCAGCATATTTAATTTCTCAATCTATTAAAGATTCGAAAATTATTGCATTTGAAGAGATGGGTATGGAAGCTATTTACGAATTTGAAGTAAAAGATATGCCTGTTACTGTTGCTGTTGACACAGAAGGTACTTCTATTCATACAACAGGACCAGCTAAATGGAGAACTATCTAATTTAGTTTAATACAAAGGCTTCTTGCCTTTGTGTTTTTTTATTTACTAATTAAAAGTTACAAATAAATTGGTATTATTTCTAAGCCATAAAAGTGGTGACTTTTTCAAATTATAATATACTTCAACCAATTTGATAATCTCATCATAACTTACCCATATATCGACGACTTTATCGCATGACACCCAATCATATCTATGTGGCATATAATATTTATAATTCTTAAATTTATCATTATTTATAAAATCTTGGTACTTAATATAAAAACCTTTTTTTACAGTAATTATTTACTAAATCATAATTTTTATTAAAGTCATCCTCAAAATAAAATAGATTAGCTTTAAAACAAAGTTTTTGTTTTATTTTATTTATATCAATACCTTCTAAGTATTTTTTTGTCACTTGCTTAAATAACAAAGGAAACTGCTTATCTCTTAATTTTGACAACTTCTTTATTAAAGTGTCATTTCTATTTGGTCCAATATATCTATAAAGTTCTTTATTAAAACGTTTTTCATAAATATAATACTTGTAAACCAATTCAACATGAATATATTCATCATATTTTTTTATCAAATATTATAAAGTCTATTTCACCTAAAGTGTTTTTATTTACAATTATTTGAATATTTTTTTAAAACTAAATCATACCTTGATGAATTTAAGATATAAAACTCAAAAAAACGCTCAATTCTTTTTCCTAAAGGAAGTTTCTCTTTAATTTCTAATTTTGAAAAATCAACATTATCTAAATCAATTTCATCAAATTCGAAATTTTCAATTCCATAAATATTATCTAAAAATAAAGATGGAGTATTATAAAATCCTAAAAATTGCTCTTTTAAATTTTGATTATTCAAAATATGAAATTATTTTAATCTATTTTTTGCAAGTTCAATATCTGATTGATATTTATAAATCATATAATCAACCATCGTACTATCGCCATTTTTATTAAAAAAATGAAATCATCTCTAAAAACCTATAAGACATTCTAAAAAAAGCAGTAAAAGGAATAATATAAGTTAATATTGTCTCATATTTTCTATATGGATAGTATTTATCAAACTCTTCTTTAAGTTCAGATAGTACCCTATTCTCTTCCAATAATTGTTCTTTTGATTTTGAATTCATTGTTCTTAATGCTAAAAATAGATTAATAAAAAACATCATCAAATTTAAATTCCAACCTAAAATAAATATCTCTTCATAACTCATTAAATACCTTATTAAATTTATTAAGAAATGCTATAATAACAATCCTTATAAAACCTTTTATATAACAAGGATTAAAATGAAACTAATAGAAAAAGATATACAACAAACTATAGAAGAGATATATTTAATTGAAACCTTCAACTTAAATGACAAAACTATCTTAGAATTGGGTTGTGGAGCTGCTTCAATGACAAAAAAAATTGCTTCAAATGGATTTGGTAGAAATATTATAGCTTGTGAAGTGGATGAGATACAACATCAAAAAAAACTTAGAACTTGATATTGAAAATGTAGAGTTTAAACTTTGTGGTGCTCAAGATATAAAAGTAGATGATAATAGTATAGATTTTATTTTTATGTTTAAATCTTTTCACCATATTCCAAAAGAGTTAATGGAAAAATCTTTAAGTGAAATAAAAAGAGTTTTAAAACCAAATGGTTTAGCATACATAAGTGAACCTCTATTTGATGGAGAACAAAATGAATTAATAGCTATGTTTCATAATGAAGAAGAAGTTAGAATTAATGCTTTTGAAGCAATAAAAAAAAGCTGTAGAAGAAGACAAATTAAAACTTTTTAAAGAGATATTCTTTCAAACAGAAATTCAATATAACAGCTTTGAAGATTTTGAGAAAAGACAAATGAATCTTACATATAATGATGATAAGATTACAGAAAAGCTTAAAAAAGAGATAGAAGAAAAATTTGAAAGTTTTGGAGGTTCTAATAGAGTTTTTCTTAAACCTTTTAGAGTTGATATTTTACAAAAAATTTAACTCTAAAAAACCATATTTTGATACAATACAACTTTAAATCACTTATGAAAGAATAATATAAATGACAGATATTTTTACACACGATGAATATAAATTACAAATAGAAAAATTAATCAACTGGGCTCACGCTTATTATGTTGAAGACAATCCCCCCCAAGCTACTGATGAGGAGTATGATAAACTTTCACGTACTTGCTTAGCATATGAACAAACATATCCACAAAACTCTCATCCAAACTCACCAAATAAAAGAGTTGGAGGTTTTGTACTTGAAGGTTTTGAAAAAGCATCTCACTTATCACGTATGTGGTCACAAGAAGACGTATTTAATACACAAGAGCTTGTTGATTGGATAAATAGAGCAAAAAAAGTAAATACAAATCTAGAATTCATGTGTGAACCAAAATTTGATGGAGCATCACTTAATCTTATTTATGAAAATGGTCTTTTAAAACAAGCTATTACAAGAGGTGATGGTAGTATTGGTGAAGACGTTACAAATAATGTAAAAACAATCCACTCTATTCCTCTTGAAATAAAAGAAAAAGGTTTACTTGAAATTAGAGGTGAAATAGTTATAAAAAAAAGCTGATTTTGAAAAAAATTAATGAGCAAAGGGCTAAAAATAATGAACAACTATTTGCAAATCCTAGAAATGCTGCATCAGGAAGTTTACGGCAACTAGATCCAAGTATTACTGCATCAAGAAAACTATTTTTTAATGTTTGGGGGGGAGTAGGAGAAAACTCTTTAGATTTTTCAAGAACTTCTGATATGATGCAATATATTTACTCTATAGGTTTTGCTACACCACCTTTACAAACTATCACTTCTACTGTTGAGGGTATAGAAGAGACTTACCATAAAATTATTGCAGCAAGAGATAGTATAGAGATGATGCTTGATGGTATGGTAGTAAAAATAAATGATATTGAGACACAAGAAGAGTTAGGATATACAGTTAAATTTCCTAGATGGTCATGTGCATATAAATTTCCAGCTGTAGAGAAAACAACAAAAATAAAAAATATTATTCAACAAGTAGGACGAACTGGAGTTATTACTCCTGTTGCAGTTGTAGAACCAACGCATATTGATGGAAGTACAGTAGAACGTGCATCTTTACATAACTATGATGAAATAGAAAGATTAGATTTAAGAATCAATGATGAAGTAATTATTATAAAAAGTGGAGATATTATTCCAAAGATTACAAAAGTGTTTTATGATAGACGTGATGGAAATCAGGAATTAGTAAAAAGACCAACAAACTGTCCTAAATGTAGCTCTGAACTTCACGATGAAGGAACTTTAATCAAATGTCAAAATCTTGATTGTCCTTCAATTGTTACAAACTCTATTATTTACTTTGCTTCTAAAAACTGCATGAATATAGATGGACTAGGAATTAAAATAGTTGAACTATTAGTAAAAGAGAAAAAAAATTTATGATATTTTAGATTTATACTCTTTAAAATATGAAGACTTGAGTAATTTAGAAGGGTTTAAAGAGAAAAGAATCAATAACCTATTAAAAGCAATTGAAGATACAAAAGGAACAGAACTTCATAGAGTAATAAATGCTCTAGGAATTGAACATATTGGAGAAGTGGCTTCAAAACAGATTTGTTTAGAGTTTGGTTTAAATGTAATTAATATTGATTTAGATTCATTAATTGCACTAGATGGTATTGGTGAACAAATGGCTAAATCATTTGTAGATTTTATGCATGTAAATAAAGAACTTGTTTTAAAATTACTTGATATTATAAAACCAACAGTGGAAGTAAAACAAGAAGTAACAGAAAATGCATTTAAAGGCACAACAGTTGTTTTAACAGGTACTATGAGTAAAAGTAGAGGTATTATAAAAAAAAGATCTAGAAGCCTTAGGAGCAAAAGTTAGTTCTTCAGTATCTAAAAAAAACAGACTACCTAATATATGGTGAAGATGCAGGTAGTAAATATGATAAAGCTGTAACTTTAGGAGTTACTACACTTACTGAACAAGAGATGGAAGCGATGATTTAATCATTGCTTTCTAAAAATAGCATTAAAAAAGCATTTTAATTGGTAAATATCATCTACCTCTTAAAAATGTTACCTTTTTATATATATTTTATATATTATAAATGAAATTAATAAATATACTTAACCTTTTTACTTAAATACTTTATAATAATTAAAAATACAAAGGCTGTGAAAATGAGTGAAGCATTCAGAGGGGGGGAAAAATCATTAACAATGACTATGTTAATGACGCCAGAAAAAGCAAACTTTTCTGGTAAAAATGTGCACGGTGGAGAAATTCTTAAAATGTTAGACCATGTTGCATACGCATGTGCTGCAAGATACACAGGTCTATATGCTGTTACTTTATCAGTTGATATGGTTTTATTTAAAAATCCTATTAAAGTTGGTTCACTAGTAACATTCCATGCTTCTGTAAACTATACAGGAAGAACATCTATGGAAGTTGGTATCAAAGTTATTTCTGAAGATATTAAAGATCATACACTTAAAAATACAAATGTTTGTTACTTTACTATGGTTGCAATGAATGAAGAGGGTACACCTTCACCTGTTCCAAAATTAAACCCGCAAACAGAAGATGAAAAAAAGAAGATACAATGATGCTATTAAAAGAAGAGAATTAAGAATGGCTGCAAGAGATCTTCATCCTAAATAAAGTACTATTTTTATATAACAAAAAGGGAGATGGTTAATTAGCCATCCCCCCCCTTTTTTTATTTACAATTATATATTTGTATATACAATACCTAGTTTAAAGATTAAGCTTCTTTTGACTCAATATATTCTTCATAAGAACCTTTAAAGTCCACAATAGAACCATCTTCTTGGATTTCTATAATTCTATTTGCATAAGCATCTAATAATTCCCTATCGTGTGATACACAAATTACTGAACCTGGATACTCAAGTAATCCCTCACCTAATGCAATAATTGCTTCTAAATCTAAGTGGTTTGTTGGCTCATCAAGAACCATAAAATTAGGTTGTTCTAACATAATTTTTGAAAGCATCATTCTATGTTTTTCACCACCAGAACAAGATTTAACTTGTTTTTCTTGCTCTTGACCATTAAATAACATTCTTCCTAAACAATTTCTTATTTCTGAAATATCTGCATCTCTATCAAACGATCTTAACCAATCATATAAAGTCATATCTCCATCAATCATATCTGTAGCATTTTGTGGGAAATAACCATTTTGAATAGTTGCACCCCCCCAATGAATTTCACCTGCATCTGGTTTTAAATTTTCTACTATAACTTCACATAAAGTAGTTTTACCTATACCATTTGGTCCAATTAATGCAATTTTATCACCTTTTTCTAATGAAAAAGAGATATCATTTAATACTAGTTCTCCATCAAATGACTTAGAGATATTTTTACAGATAATAACTCTTTACCTACTTCTCTTTTTTTGTCTAAAGATAATAGAAGGATCTCTTCTACTTGATATTTGAATAGCTCCAACATCAAGTTTGTCAAGTTGTTTTTGTCTTGATGTTGCTTGTTTTGCTTTAGAAGCATTTGCAGAGAATCTAGCAATGAATTTTTCTAATTCTTCTTTCTCTTTTTGCTTTTTATTCATATCAGCTTGTTGTTGTTTAGCAATAACTGTTGAAGCAATATACCAATCATCATAAGTACCAGTAAATTCTCTAATCTGCTTATAATCAACATCTAAAATATGAGTACAAACTGCATTTAAGAAGTGTCTATCGTGAGAGATTACAACCATAGTACCATCATGATGTTGTAATTGATTTTCTAACCAACCAATAGTAGCAATATCAAGGTTATTCGTAGGTTCATCAAGGAATAAAACATCTGGTTTTGGGTATAAAACTTGTGCAAGTAAAACTTTGAATTTATCCCCCCCACCTGTTAATGTAGACATTAAATCTTGTTGTTGAGATGCAGGGAAACCTAAATCTTCTAATATCTTTGTAATTTTAACATCATATTCATATGTTGGATCCTCTTCACAACAAACAATTTCAAGTTCACCAAGTTTTTCACCAACTTCATCAGTGTACTCTTCCATATAAAGTTTTTCTTTTTCTTTGATTGCATCATAAAGTCTTTTATTACCTAAAAGTACTGTATCGAAAATCGAATATTCTTCAAATGCAAATTGATTTTGTCCTAATGTTCCAACTTTTTTTACCATTTTGAATTTGAACTTCACCCTCAGTTGCATCTTCAATTCCTGAAAGAATTTTTAAGAAAGTAGTTTTACCAGCACCATTTGCACCAATAAGTCCATATCTTTTTCCTGTATCTAGTTTTATATTAATATCTTGAAAAAGCACTCTTGCGCCGAATGCTTTCTTTAAGTTTACTGTTTGAACCATCTATTAAATTCTCCGTTACGTTATTATGTCGCGATTATATCTAAAAATAGCTATATTTTTAGTTTAAAAGAATATAAATTTTATTATTCTAAAAGATTTGCTATTTCTTTAATTGCTTCTTCGTTTTTAATATTAAATTTAATCTCTATTCTTCTTGAAGCTTCTTTATCTTCTTTACCTTTATTATCATAAATAGGATCTAAAAAAAAGAACGTCCACTAGCTACTGTTAAACTTCTAAGATTTTCTTTGTTTTTGAAATCTAAAGATAAAAGAAAATCCATAACAGAATAAGCTCTTTTTTTGTGATAATTCAAGATTATAAAGATATTTACCAACAGAGTTAGTATGACCTTCAATTATAATTTTATCAATATGCTTATTTATTTCTTGGTTTTCCAAAATTGTTTGAAAATAATCATATAAAGTACTTTTTAAAGCCTCTTTAGAACTATCTTTTAAAGTATATTCACCTTCATCAAAAAGTATGCTAGATGATAATCTTAAACTTCCATTTTTAGGATCTATTTGAATATTTTTACCAAGTTGATTTTTTTTAAAAGACTAATTACTTTAATTTTAATTCCTGTGAAACTTTTAATTTTTTTTGTTTTGTTGACTCTAAGTCTTTTGCTAAAAGATTATGTTTTACAGTAGTATTTTCTAATTTCGTCTTAATAACTTTTATTTGATCTTCTAAATTTAGATTTTTCTCTTTAAATGCTTCAATTAAATTTTGTTTTAAAAGTACATCTTCTAAAAGTTTGTTTAGCTCTTCTTCTTTCTTTTTCGATAACTCTTCTATATTTTTTAGATTTAGTATTAAATTATTTTTCTCTATTTCAATTTCTTTTAGTTTTGATTTAAAACTATTATTCTGCTGTGTAAATAACTCAATTTTTTCATCTTTATTCTTAATAAGATTATCTAACTTTTCAATATTTGATAATAGCTCTCTTTTTTTTATCATCTAAACTTTGTAATTTCTCTTTTAATTTTTTTCTCAGATAGACTAAATGCTAATATTTTGTTTTTACTATCTTCTAAATTCTTTTCTTGATTTTCTATTAATAATTTTTTTTCGTCAAGTGATATTTTAAGTTTTTCATTTTCTAGAAGTCTTTTTTTTAGACTATCTTTTGCATCTTTATACTCAGACTCAACGCTAGTTAGTATTTTTTTTAGTTTTTTCTAAATCAAATACTACATTTTTAATTTTTTTCTTCTTTTTGTTTTAACTCTTTTTTTTATTTTTCTCTAAAACTAATTTTTCTTTTGCTAAAGTTTGTTCAAGAAGTTTTGATTCACTCTGTAAAAGTGAATATTTAACAATGATAGCCCCCCCAATTAATAAAATAAAAACAAATAACAAACCCGCCATTAAATCTGCATAAGATATCCAAAAATTTGTTTCACTATTTTTATTATTGTTGTTCATCTTTTTTTAATCTCTTTATTTAAAAGCTCTTTACCTAAATTTTTTTAAATCACTTGAAACAAGTTCAAAAGATGAAAGAACAGAGTATATTTCACTTTTCACAGCTTTTGAATGTTTTTCTTGTTCTTCTAAAGAAGTATCTAAATTCTCATTTGTTTTTAAAATCATTTCATGAAGCTTGTTAAAATTTTCTACAACCTTATTCTGCTTTGATGTGGCATCTTCAAAAAGTTTAGTAAGTTCCAAATAGTTTTTAGTAAGTCTTTGTTCACTATTTCTATACTCTTCATTTATTTTTTCAATTAATTCAAGTTTTGATTGAACGACATTATCTAGTGTAAATATAAACTCAGGAGTTATTATATTTTCAATTTTTTCTAAAAATCTTCTGTTTTGCTCTTGAGCATCTAATATTTTATAAAGTTCAATCTCTTCTTTATCCCAAATTAGACTTTTATACTGAAGTTTCATTTCATCAATATCATTTTGAATTTTAGTAAGTCCTCTTTTTTCAAAAAAAAGTCCACCAAATTGAAAGGAAAATACCATAAATAGAGGCATAAAATGCAGTTCCTACGCCACTTAAAAGTATTGTAATTTCATTTTCTAAAGCCTCTTTTGATTCTACAGTAAAATTTGGCATAGAGATTGCAATTGCAGTGAAAGTTCCTAAAATACCAAGTGTTGGAAATATTGAAGCTGCAATATTTGCAAAATTGTCATTTCTTATATTTTTTACATGATTATCGAAAAAGTGTTCTATATTTCCAAAAGATTTCTTTTTGCTAGCTATTACTAGTTCATTTGTTAAAAGATATTTATCTATTTCTTCTGTTACGTTATTTATTGAATTTCTAAATGTTGCAAAAGAGTACCATGCATTATGCGATACAAAAAACATATAAATAAATAGAATTAAAAAAAATTATTATAATTGAATGAAGTTCAACTTTTAAAGGAATTATATTCATAAATCCTAAAAGTAATAATACAAAAAGTAAAATAGGAATTGAAGAAAGCATTATAAATCGTGGGCTTTGTTCTATTTTTTTATCACTAATTCTAATCATGAAAAACCTCCAAAAACTATATTTAATATTGTATCATAAATACAAATAGCCTTTAGAATTATATTATTTGAAAGTTACAGTCTGAAAACTCTTTTTAGAATAGAGAAAATCTCTATTCTGGTCTATATACTTTTATGTTAGTATAGTTTTCTGCATCTCTTAAATACTGTGCATGAAGTTGGCTTAATATACCTTTGTCACAATAAAAAAAAGATACTCTTTATCTTGTGGTAGTTTTTTAAACTCATTCTTTAGTTTATAAAATGGGATTTTTAGAGTTTCACAAGAAGTCTCAATACAATCATTTGATTGTCGAATATCTATTATTGTATATTTTCCACTTGAAATATCACTAATAACTTCTATTTGTCCTATATCTTCAATATCTGCTACTATTTCATCTACAAATGTTTCTTGTGCATCTTCAACAGCCTTATCTAATACTGAATAATCAAATTTTGCAGCCTCTTTTTCCATTCTATCAAAAGAACCATGAGTTACCGGATTTTTAGAAATTACACCACAATACTCAGGCATCGTCTCTGCAAACTTTCTAGTTCCAATTTCATTTGCTATATCAATTATTTCAGGTTTATTCATAGTTGAAAGTGGTCTTAGAACTAATTTATCGCATGCTTTATCAATAATTGCAAGATTTCTTAATGTCTGAGAAGATACTTGAGCAACACTTTCTCCCGTCATAAGGCATCAATTCCTCTTTCATCTGCAATTTTTTGGGCAGCTTTTAGCATCAATCTTTTTAGAGTAACCCCCCCCATATACGATTCATGAGTTGATCTAAATATTTCAGTAATAACATCATCAAAAGGAACAGAAATAAAAGATACTCTATGAGAAGAACCAAACTTATTCCAAAGATAATAAGCTACTTGTTTCACTCCAATCTCATGTGCTACTCCACCAAGATTAAAAAATATAAAGTGAGTTTTAACTCCTCTTTTCATCATCAAATAACTTGCAATAGTTGAATCAAATCCACCTGACATCAAAGATAAAATATCACCTTGACTTCCTAAAGGAAAACCTGATAAACCTCTATATTTATGAGTTATAATATTTAATTGATTATTTATAAGTTCAATATTAATAGTTATTTCTGCGGTTCTTAAATCAACACCTTTTGTTTCATTGTTTGCCAACATATATCCACCAACTGTTCTTTCTATTTCAGTTGATTTAAATTCGTGAGTTCCACTTCTTTTTGCTCTTACTACAAATGTTTTATTTTGAATTTCATGAGACATAGCTTCATTTACTATAACTTTCATCTCATCTATTGTTTTTACATTATCATATTGAATTGCCTCTAAAACAAGTTCTATTCCTGGTGTTTCTAAAAGTTTTAATCTTATCTCAGTTACGACATCGACCGGACAGACTACTTCTATTTTGTCAAAAAACTTTTTTTTAGTTTTACACTTTCATCAATTTTTCCTAAAATTTTTTGAAGATTTCCAAAAAGTTGGTCAACCATTTGTCTTTTTGCTTTACTTCCTTTTATCATTATCTCTGGGAAAAATTTAACAATAAATTTTTGAGTATTTATTTCCGTATTATTCATTTATTTAAAAGCCTTAATTTTTTATCGTTGGAATTATATCATATGAGTATTAAAGAGTAAGGAATTGAAAATTTTTTATCTTTTTTATATTAAACTATTTATGAAATTTCTTTTTTATATTTTATGATTTTTGTATCTTCTGTAATCATATGATTAACAAATATATCTTGAATAAAATCATACAAATCTTGTCCAGTTTGAGAAACTCCAATAATCTCAAGATTTAATGATATAAAAGATAATAGTTCAAGTAACTTTGAATGTACTTTTTTATGTTCTAGTAAAGCTGGATAGTTTATTGATGCCATGTAGTCTTCTTCATTTTTAAAATGAAAATTTACGTATGAATGTAGCTCTTTTACCACCTCTTTAAGTAACTCTTTTTGTTCAGGTTCTGTATGTAAAGAATATACGTTATTAGCCTTCTTTGCGATATCAAACAACATTTTATGTTCTGCGTCAATATGCTCATCACCTAATAAGAATTCATCATTCCAACTTATAAGAACTTTGGCATTATGCATCTAAGCATTCCTCTTCATCTAAAATTGCTGGCATTTTATAAAATTGATTTACAAATCAAATTAACTAAATAAATTAATTTGATTATTTTAGTAATTTTTAATCAATACCTTAGTTACTTGTTCAAGAATATTAAATATGGTTTTTGTTCCTTTTAAATTCTCATCATATTTTGGGTTTATTTCTGCAATTTCCCAACAACATACTTTTTCATTTTTTTTATTAATTGTATATTTAATTGTAAAGCTTGTTCATAACTTAAACCATTTTCACTTGGTGTTCCAGTTCCAGGAATATATATTGGATCTATACTATCTACGTCAAAAGATATATATATGTATTTGCATTTTTCTAGTTTTTTTAAATATCTCTTCTACTACTGTTTTAATACCTAAATATGTAATATCTTTTGCTGAATATTTTTTTATACTATATCTATTTATAAGTTCCTCTTCTGCTCTTTCAAAATCTCTTAAAGCACAAAATACAATATTTTCTGGTTTTATTATTTGTTTATTACCTTTTAATTCTTCCCAATATTTTTGTTCTTCTATTGTTGGATTATTTAACTGTGATTTAATGTTATCAAAGCCCGTAACAATGGATAGTGGCATTCCGTGCATATTTCCACTAGCACTTGTATATGGACTATGAATATCTGCATGGGCATCAATATAAACAACACCTATCTCATCATTTGGATGAGCCTCTTTTAAACCTTTCATTGTTCCAGCACTTGAAGCATGATCGCCTGAGAGAACAATTGGGAAAAAGCCATCTTTTCTAAGATCTTTTATTCTAGATGAAACACGGTTTATAACTAAGCTTACTCTATCTATATATTTGCACATTTAAATTTTGATTTTTCTTCATATGCAGAATTTTCATCTAATATAACTTCAGCAGGATATTTTTTAAAATATTTTGAACCCATTTCATCACAAGATTTCATAAGTGCATCTATGCCTAAACCTGCGCCTTTTCTTTTTCCTGCAATATCCGAATAGACTTCAACAATTTTTATAAATCTTGAAGATTTTTTCATACTCTACTCCTTTACTAAGGAATATAAATTTTTAACATCTTTTATATTAGGTATTAAATTTAAATTACTACCTATATTTAACTCTTTTGCTAAACTATATGTTAATCTTAAAACAGAATAATCTTGTAAAGCAAAACCGACCGAATCAAATATTATTGTCCCATCTTTTGAAACATTCAACTGAACTTTTTTATTCACAATATCGTGAAGCTCTGGACAGGTATAATCATCTGGCATTTGTTGAATTTCACCTTCAATTTTAGATTGTTCTAAAAACTCAACTACTACTTTTGAAGAACTAACTAAATCATAAGATAATTCAGTCTTTCCAGGACAATCTCCACCTATAGCATTTATAAAAAGCTCTTTTGTAAGCATTTCTTTTGTTAAAATTGTTTGATATCTTTT
>JDSG01000062.1_pt1 | contig 49158 bp, 67 predicted proteins | sample 199341 | NCBI WGS metagenome assembly JDSG01 (sample SAMN02584197, study PRJNA231836) | bioreactor metagenome | isolation source: continuous culture bioreactor short generation time transfer1 day 52 after... | place: Germany: Bremen | reverse complement strand
GTGGGTACGCAAAGCGCCCCCCCACATGACATTGTGTTTTTTATCAACTTGTTTTCCAAGCTTCAGTGTAATAAAAAAAAGAAGTAATAGGACACTCGGTTTTCACGCTACAGCAGCTACTCTTTTCATGAAACTTTCCTTCTAAGCCAACTTTTTCACGTTTCAGGCCTCGGAACTTCACACACCAACCGACGTCTTTAATTCCCCCCCTTATAAATCCGTTCGTTTCGTGATGCAACATCTAACGCCGTGAGTGCCGACGTCGATCTACTATTTAAGAGTTCTCAAAAACTCTTTTACCCTTGCATCGCATGGTCGGGATAAGTCATTCTCTCCAGTGAAAACACGATATTCCCTTTCAAACATTTCTGATCCTGAAATTTCAATTATTTCACCATTCTCATCATATTTCAAACCTTGAGTATACTCCATCATATTGTGCAAAGAGTCAATGAATACCCCCCCTTCATTATATTCTTTTGTCCAAACGATATTCCAAGAGTGAGGCAAGTCGCCAACATAACCAGAAACCATAGATACGTTTAATCCTAGATCTTCTCCCAAAGCATTGTATAGACTTGCATATTCCAGACAATTGCCATACCCTTCAGTTATCATAACCTCAACACTTCTTCTATATCTATCTATAACAGGTTTAACATTTATGCTATTAATAGCCTTCATCAATAAATATGATCTTTCAGTTTCATTTTCAACGCCTTGAAGTCCATTAATAGATTCTAACATTTCTTTGTACTCTGGTTTATCCTTAAAGTCATTTACATCATTCGCTATTGAGTTGATGTAAAACTCAATAATATCTTTTCTTTTGACATCGTTATGTAGCCTTACGATGTCACGACTTCGATCACAGTATCTAGGTACAAACTCCACCAAAAGATTCATGTTAGTGTATTCCGTTGTCGTAGGATCAACAAGCTCGTCTTCTATTACATTAACATCAATCAAAAACTTGTACCCTGACAAAGTTATCGAATCAGTCGGCATAATAAAATTATTTGATATCGCGTTTATTTTTACAAAGTGATACTTACTTAAATCCTCATATTTGAACATGGGATACATGTTGCTAATGTCCTCAACAATTTCCTCAATACTTTTTGTTGTATTGTAAAACGTCCTCATATAGTCTTCAGCATTTTCATCTTGAAGTGACTTGATTTCTATGTGTTTTTCACATGACGTTTGAAAATACTCCGAGACGTTAACAATATCAATAAAATCATCAACCGATTCTATTGGAATCAAAAATGTAGAATTAACAGCACTACCACCATTAATAACTGCTTCACATGTTTCAAATGTGATTGCTGTTTTCCCCCCCTCTTTTTCAGTCGTTGCATTGCAGGCGGATATTGTCAGTAAGCACACAAACAGAAGTAATAATTTAAGTGTTTTTATTTTTTTCTCTTTGACCATTATATTTTGCCCCCCCTTTGCTGTTCTCCATATAATTTTTTGGTCCACGACGGCGCATTTCCAAGAGTTTGATAGCCATTTCAGTTTATAATTTCACTATTATCCATTATTCAACCTGTGGCTCCATGCACGCCACCATCAATTTCGCATTGTTCCTGGTTCTTCAGAATAATATCACAAGCTACAGTCATGTCATTGTTCGGTCTTTTTATCTGCAGATGCATGGATCCAGTGGAAGCTTATTCAGATTTCCTGGATATTTAAGACTAATTCTATTGTTTTTATTAAAAAAACGCGAACGGCATTTCACTTCAAGAAAACCACTCGTTCGTGTTTATACAATTCATAGTCTTCTTAAAATTCACTAATGCAATCACGACAAATATTCTTACCTTTATAATTTACATTATCACGAGCATTCCCACACAATATACAGCAAGGCTCATATTTTCTTAGTATTATTGTATCGCCATCCACAAATACCTCTAATCCATCATCTTTCTTTATATGCATAACTTTTCTAAGTTCTTTAGGCAGTACAACACGACCAAGCTGGTCCACTTGTCTAACTATTCCTGTTGCTTTCATTTATCTTAAATCCTCTTCTCTTTTTCAATCATTATCACATAAAATGACCACTTCAATTAAATTTGTAAGACTCAATTAAGTAAAAGCACAGCCATAGCCGTGCTTTTTAATCTCTAAATCATGTAGTCTGCAAGGTTTATTTTCTGACGTTCGCAGAACTTATTAATTTTTGCTTGTTGCTTCTTAAAATACCCATCAAATGTTGTTTTCATTTCTTTCATCAGAATCGGATTACCCTTAATAAAGTTAAGGAGATATTCAATTGAGGCGATATCCTTATCTTTCTTTTCCTTTGTCTTGCGAATGTCATTGATGAACATTTTTTTGTAGGACATAGGCTGCAGGGGGGTTGGTATAGTGACCTTAACATCTTCCCATTCCACTTCAATAACATTGTCCCTAAACATGGAGAGTTCACGCAACATTTGCGCTTTTATGCCAAACTGTTCGAATTTATGAGGATTATCACCCTGTTTTCCAGTTTCAGACGCTAGGAACTCGACAAACATAATCATATCATCTTCAAAATCTTCATGAAAAACTTCATATCTCTCATATTCCTCAGGCCAACTCGCATTGAACTTGTATCCAAGATCTATTAACAATTTTGAGATATCCTTAGGTTTAGAAAATTTCTTTGCCTTCGATCTTTCTTTTAAGAGGAAATCAAGGTCCTTTGTACGTAATGTCGGCTTGAACTCCTCAATTACTCCTGCCTCTTCATATAGGACCTCTGCCCATGATCCGATCAACACGAAGTGCTTTAAAACTTTCTTGTCCTCAAGTTCGTGCAGTAGTTCCTTAAATTTATCTCTCTGTTCTTTTGTCATATTTCTCCTTAATCCTCAAACACCTCAAGAAATGCCTCAATAGCACGTTTTTCACGTTTCAAACTCTTAATGCGTTCCTCAAGAAGCTTCCGGCGCTCTACTTTGCGTTCAACTTCCTCAAATTCAATTTTCTTAATATAAACAGTAACAACCTTGGCCTCTTCACGAAACGCCCTATACGGATATTTGCGGCCATTGATATGCTTGTAAACAATGACACCTTTCGGAAGTTCAGCAATTTGCCCTATGACCATATCAATCTGACGTTCTAGGTTGTCATTTTGTTCTCGCATTACAACAACTGATGCTGACATGTTCAATTCCTCCCTTCATTTATAGTACTTCTACTAATATTATCGGTAAAACCCATCTAAATCTTTAACCAACATATGCGCTTTTCACCCCCCCACCCATGTTGGTTAATTATCTTATTTTAATTTTAACCAACATTATGGCAAAAGTCAAGTAGCTTGTTGGTTAAGGAGTCTTTGAGCCAAATTGTGGACCAGATCGGTAGTCATGCAGTACACACAATTATATGCATAATTTTCGTATTTTCATTTTTAAGCCTTTTTTTTGATCGTTTTTTTTCGGACCAAATGAACTATGCACACTTTTCAAAAACACACAAAAAACGGGTTAAAAACGCATTTTTCTTGTTTTCCAGTACCTGGTCCAGCTTTTATAAGAATACAACAAGGAATTGAGATCATATCAAAACCGGATAAGGTTGATCTACTATCAGTACCTCAGACCGTAAGTCCTGAGTTATAAGTCTATGAAGAGACACAACATGCGTCTCCCTTTTATAATGTCCTACTATGGATTATGGAGCTTTTCGCAATTCAGTGTAATGTAATTCTATTAATGGGACACTCGTTTTTTACGTTGCAGCTGCAGCACTTTTTCAGGAATTTTCGTTTTAAGCCGACTTTTTAACTTTTTAAAGCCTTAACCGGCCCTCTCTCAGATTTGCCCCCCCTTCAGGCTTCACACCGTCTTGTATGACTCGACTTTTTGAAAAGGCCATACTAAATGGCCTATCATGGCGCATTTTCAAGGGTTTAAAGGTTGTTTTAATTTTAACCAGGACTCACTTTTTATGCTTTAGCCTGCAGCGGCATGCCCAGCAGCACGGATTTTATTGTGCCTGGTTCTTCAGGATAGAAACACATGCAGTAGTTATGACATTGTTCGGTCTTTTTATCTGCAGATCCACGGATGCACCGCGGAGCTTCTTCAGATCTCCTGGGTTTTTTAGACAAATATGAATGTTTTCACAAAAAAAACACGAACTCAATTTTTCCTGAAGAAAATTTAGTTTCGTGTTTTTGAGCCTATTCAATTCAATAGACTTTTACTTCGTCAGCGTTAATTGCTTCTTTATGCTGCCCAGTTCATCCCAAAAGTCACTGTATGGATTCGCTACTTTTAATGACCAAATGACTTCAACCATCTTCATGCCCTGGTCAACATTATGTTTCTAAATGTACTTGTTTGAAAGCTGTCATATCCACTTGATCCTGAGGATATCATAAATCCTATCCTGTTCTTATTTTTTTTGTAAGTTTATCATGATTGGATGGCTTCTCACTAATCGCTTTTGATAAGCTCCCCCCCTGGTATCTGATCTTTGTAGCTCCGTTATTAAATGCAGCAACGATTTCACCTCTATTAATCGCTATGTGTATCTCATCAATAACCTTTTCTTCACTAAACGATCTCATATACTCCTTAAACGTATAACCATTAAACTGTGATCTTTCAAGACTCTCAATTTCCTCTTTAGCGACCAGATATTCATTCCTCAATTCCGTTTTCAATTGCTTCATATGTGAAATTCTTCGTTCAACAATTGATATATCTTTCATGTTTTCTTCACTCATTAATTGCACCTCACCTCATAGTCTTCGTGTCCTAATCTTAAGATGCTGTTACACAAAATACTAGGGAAAAGTCTTTCCCTTTGACATCCTGTGTATCTCAATAATGATCGAAAATATCCCACTTTGGATTATGGCGCTTGCTACAACACCAGTGAAATATAATTTACTTAATGGGACACTCCGTTAAGTGTCCCACAACGAAAAATTTATTTAGTATCCATATTTCTCTATATCTCTGCTTATTAAGCCAATGTTATCCTTTAGTCCTTTTTCAACAGTTTCGAAGAAATTCTCGACATCACGCAATCCCTGTAAAGCAAATTCATAATCACAGTTTTTGAGGAAACTTTCTATGATCTGTTTTTTTTCCTTCACCATTGTTCGTGACTTCTACAACTAGTGAATTTTCAATACAATATATCTTATTATTGTATTTGTCTTTCCCTACAATTGGCCCTCGTACTGTTTGCCAATCCGTGTCCTTGTGAAAGAAGTAGTAGTTGTTTTCTTTAATGTACTTAATTATTGGAGTTAGTGAATTATAATAATCCAAAAATCCAGCACTCCTTTTTTTATGCAGTTCCTCTTGCTCTTTACGAAGCTTTGCAAGCTCAGAACCACATTCTTCAACTTGCTTTTGTAAAGCTTCACGATCCATGTTTAAGTCCAGTTTCAAATTACATCCTCCTTTACCATTCGGTTGTTCATTTGCACATACTACATAATTATTCGGTAAATATTGAGAACATCCTTTCAATTATACAAATCGTCTATGATTTGTTATGTTACTATCCCTGTTTTCAATTAGAACTTGTCTAAATATCCCATATTAAATTATGAAGCGTTATTCAGCTTCAGTATAAGATTACTAAAGTAATGGGACACTCGATTTTTACGATGCAGCGACAGCCCTTTTCATGAAATTCCCCCCCTTCTAAGCCGACTTTTTTCATTTTTCAAAGTGTTCTCCGGCTCTTTCTCTGAATTGCCCCCCCTTCAGGCTTCACACCGTCCTATATGGCTCGACTTTTCGATCACCCCCCATACTAAAGCAAGGGTGTTTTCGGTCTGTCATGGCGTATTTTCAAGGGTTTAAAGGCTATTTCAGTTTGGATTTGGACCAAGTTTTCCACTGCAGCTATCAGCGCCATGCCCCCCCGCAGCACTGGTTTCGTTGTTCCTGGTTCTTCAGGGTAAATTCACATGCTGCAGTCATGACATCGTTCGGCCTTTTTATCTGCAGATCCACAGATCCGGTGCGGAGCTTCTTCAGATCTCTTGGATCTTTGATGTCCTTTTGATTGCTTCCACTAAAAACACGAACTATGTTTTTCCTTAAATAGAATCATAGTTCGTGTTAATAGACCAATTTATTTATTACTCGCTTTTAATATATTTAAAATCAACTGTCTGTGCATTATCTTCTAATGTTAAAAAAAACACCCTTCGCCGAAGAATCATTTAGTACATATCCTGGAATCTCTTTACTCTCTATTGTTTGATACTGCATTTCAAGTTCCTCAATTATTTCAGAACTAATGGTAGATCCATTTTCATCTAAGTAATTAACAGTCACAGTTCCTGGAATAACACTAACCACAAGCGTTGACTTAGTGTATGGTGAGTTGATACCAAATGCCAACATATCAATCTGTGTTGTTCCGCTTCTGAGACCTTTCACATTTAACCCCCCCTCTATTGTCACTATCGAGGGATCTTCTACTCGAAACTCATCTGTCTTTCCATCATACATTTTTCTGAAATGGTCATATGTGGACTTTATTGTTGGATTTTCTTCAAATGTCTTCCCATCCGTTGTTTGAACATCAACGATCGGCATTCCCAATGCTTCACCTAAACCGATTGTCATTTCTGTACGATCAATAGGCTGCCTGTCATCATCATGGAACTTATTTACCCACTGCTTGTAAGTACCATAATCAAAGAAATGAATTGATTCCAGCTTACCTCGCATCTCATCCTCATAAATTCCTGAAATATAGTTTCCTTGAACACCTAGGTCATTCAGGTTATCTAGAACTGGATACAATGCATCAATATTTGTTACGTAATTATATGATATGTCTATACTTTTTAATGTTGGATACGATCCAAGAATTTCGACATTCATTAACAAGTTACTTCCAAAGCCTACATTCCAGATATTCGGCATTCCAGATAGCCTTGAAATATCTTTCAAACCACATTTTACAATTTGTAGATTCTGCATACTTGTCCAGCTGTTCTCAGGTATTGTTTCAACTTTTGCATTCGACAAATTCAAGTCTTTGAGATTGCCTAAATTAGCAATCGGTGTGATATCTGAAATACTATGATTGTTCAAATATAGTTTCTCAAGATTCTTTAAGCCCTTTAGTGGTGTAAGATCAGTAACATTTGAATAGTTTACCCATACACGATCCTCATAACTCCCAGTCCCATTAAGGTTCAAATTTGTTAGATTTGTCAGGTTTTCTAATCCTTCTAAACTGTTTAACTTATTTCCTGCAAACATAAGATATTCCAAGCTTGTCAGATTTCTTAGAGGTGATAAATCAACAATATTAACGTTATTATGTAAAGTTAGAATTTTAAGTTCACTTAATCCACCTATTGGAGAAAGATCTGAAATATCATTGTCACTCAGTACAATTCTATACATTGATTTCTTTTCTAGTATCTGCAATCCTTCAATAGACTTAATATCTAAACCACTAAGTTCCAGTTCTGAACTTTTCACTTTTTGAACATCCGAAGATATAATCTTATCTGACACATCTAACCCCCCCATCCATTTAGCAAAAGCTTTTGCTAGGTTTGCATCAGGAAAAATATCACTTATAGCTTTAGACTCCGTATAGTTGATAGTTTCAATTGATTCAGCATACATACTCGGAGATACTAGTCCCAAAATAATGCACGCTGATAAAACCAGTGTAGTTACTATTTTCTTACCTTTAATCATTCATTCGCCTCTTTCTCTAATCTTTTCATGGGAATTCTGCTTTCATAAACTCCATTTCCACCAACAGATGCCTAACTTCAACACTCTAGAGTATTTCTTATAAACTAATACCAGTATGATTCACCACTCACTGAATTTCAAGATTTTTCAGTTTTAATCTACCCCCCCAGTTTTATGCTGTAGTCTGCAGCGGCATGCCCAGCAGCACCAGTTTCCATTGTTCCTGGTTCTTCAGGATAAAAACACAAGCTGCAAACCTCCATTGTTCAGCCTTTTTATCTGGAGATACTATATGTATCAACTCATTAGATTTGTAACATTTAATTACAGTTTATTGCTAAGAACCTTTCCAAGGTTTTCATTTAGTGTTGCAATAGCATCTCTTGTATCTTGAGTGTATGTATCGATGTAAGACAAGTACGATAAATTAGAGTTATCATCCAGCTTACTACTGATTGTCTTTAGTTCGCTCAGAATTTCCTTCTGGATCTCAAGCATTTCTCTTTCAAATTCGGTCATTGTTATTCTCTCCTTTTTCATTTAAATGTCTTTGGGTGGTTCTGGGATCTCCATCCAATGAGTGATTTCTGTATATTTAAAATCTGTAACCCAGAAGTCTTTATCAAAGTAATAACCAAGCCTAGCCGTGGACATTCTTTCTATCGTGTGCTTATCACCACAGCGTACCTCTTGGGTTGCAGAAACAAGAACAACACTCTTTAGGGGGGTGGTAATTGATCCTTAACAGATATCCACTTCATAATATGCACCGCCTTTGTCTAAACGTTGCTTTTAACTAGAATTGTTACATTTGCTTACTCGTAATACCAATCATCGTCACTCTTTGGTTCTTCATCATATGGAGTTGCATCAGCCAGTTCCTCACTAGTGCAGAAATCTTCATCTTTAGCAGTTGATTCTTCATGACCGCATGTATCGCATTTATAATCATGACATAGGTAATCTACGCCCCCCCCATGATGTTCAACGTCTACACGATGAATATATTTCTTATCAAGAACCAATTTTCCATCCTTACATGCATTGCATTGAACATCGGAATTACCTAGATCATCGTACACAGACTTTATGTAGTTACTAGAAAACTTAACCATGCTTTATCCTCCCTATTCATTTACCTAACGACACGTGGCTCAACATTATCATGTACCGCAGCACATTTCGGACACAGAATATTATTGTCCAGTGAAGCTGCATAAACAATATCACCAGATTGGAAATCCACCGTACAACTCTGACAGTAATTTATTCCTGTTTTCGGGACTAAAGCGTATTGATGTTCAAGTTCATCAAATCCGTTCTGAAATTGATCCTTATTGTTCCATGCACAATCAACATGCTCTCTAAGAATATCCATAATTTGATCAAAAGATGGCATCCACTTCATTTTACTCATGTTGCGACCTCCCTTTTGTCTAATACCAATTAATGTATGTTGCAAAATACCAATAACCGCACTCTTGTCTTTTCCTCTAATTGTCTTCGTCACGCCAGCCAACATATGCTACCTGATTGCCATCCATTCGACTTTTTACTCTATAACACTTGTGAAACTTGCTGATATAGTTGTCTGGTCGTCTACATTCTACAAGTGTTCCATAGTGTAGCCCTAGAGTGAAATACTGACTATCGTTCCAATACAAGCGTACCTTTGTAATGTAAAAATCATCAACTTCTACCTTCGTGATCTTCACTGTACCTTTCAACTCGAAACTTTGAAAATATAAGTCAGGTAAACCGTATTGATCAACATCATTGACTAATTGTGTTATTAATTCATTTACATCTGCATCAGATGGATTGTGACCATACTTGTCTCTAGTGGAATAAAATGATTTTTGCTTACGAATAACATCACGCAGCCATTCTGCACGATTTTGATAATCATGCTTTTTAAGCAATTCATCAAGTTCCTTCAAACCGCCCTGATCTTCAATCCAGATTGAAAACTGACTGTTCAAAGCTTCATTAATAAACTCACCACGTCCGTTCATATCAGCTCTTTGAATAAGCTCATTTAAATCATTGGCATGTTCTTTGCTCAAATCACAAAAGCTCAATCCAGTCTTAATCTGGATCTTTACTGTGGTTGCTTTTTCCATAAACTCACATCCCTCTCTATAACCTATACAAGGTTATATTATAACCCTATATAGGTTATGTCAAGCATTTTTTTCTATTCAGTACTTTCGTAATGTCTCACTGTAATTTACGGGCCATGTAGCCCCCCCTTTAGTGAAATATAATTAACATGATGGAGCGCTCTCTTTAAAGTTCCTGAATCATACAGATTTTGTACTCTAAAAACGAAAAATTTTAGAACAATCTGATAGCCAGTTAATCATATTAACCAGGTGACTTTCTTTTGACGTTCCTACTTTAAGGTGGCTGGTTATGCAGTTCTTACCTTTGGTCCCTTTCTATCTTTAAGGTTTTCAACAATTTTTTTCATATGGTTATTAGCAGCCTTTTGAGCAAGCATGCGATCCTCTTCTGACTCAGCTTCATCTCCCATAATTCCAACAAACTGACTTACTTTTAAACCTAAGTAATCTTGTATTTGCTGATCCGATCCAGTTTGTGTCACAAGATAATAACTTAAAACAGAATCCTCTTGACCCATTCTATGTGCACGATCCTCAGCTTGCGAATGTACTGCAGGCGACCAATCCAACTCACCAAACACAACACAGTTAGCTCTCTGTAAGTTAAGACCTGATGCGGCTCTCATTGATAAGCAGCACAGGTTGCTTCTACCGTTCATGAATGCATCTTCGGATTCATCTTTTTGTTTCTGAGTTTGACGTCCAGTTATAAATACTGGATTGTAGTCCATTAGTTTCTCATGATAAATATCAAACACCGCATGATGATGAGCACACAAAATTACTTTGTCGCCACTTTCTAGTAACATCTGAACAAATGCTGCTACATCTGGAGCTTTCGCAATTCCAGTCGCTTGCCTAGTCTCTTCAATAATCTCCCTAGTTAATCGACCACGTTTAAGAACATCTTTGCAATTATCTAGCTCGGTTACCTTCTGCATCGCATCATAGATTAAATTATCGAATGTCTTCTCATCTGCATCTACAAACTGTACAATTCTTCGTTTTGGTGGCAGTTCTTTCAACACTTGATCTTTAGTTCTTCTCAACAACAATCCTTCACGTCTTAAATACTCGCCTAAGATATCTGGATCACTTACTAAATCCGATCCATATCCACAGCACCACTCCCGAGTAAAGGACTCCCAATCTCTCATACAGTGAAATTCAATTATATTCATTATATTCCATATTTCACCACCTTTGTTATAGATCGGAGTACCAGATAATCCGATTACATTTTCCGTCTTCTCCGCAAGCAATGATGCTGCGCTATACTTCTGACTCTCTTTCCTTCGTAAGTCTTGAATTTCATCAAATATCACTGTTGAAGCACCTATCTGTGGTAAAGCTTTCATCCATCCTCTCAAAAGACCATAATGGATGATATAAATTTGTGCTTCAGGTAGATGATATGGCTTGAGGCCTTTAATAACGTGTATCTTTGGAATGTTATTAGACTCCATCAGACTCACATTTTCTCCAACCATTGGCGACACTCTCAGTATCCTTTCAATCTCCTTTTGCCAATTCGTTCTTAGATGTGGTGGTACAACAATGATCGCTGGCCATTGATCAATATGAGATAAAAATGCCAACGCTTGAACAGTCTTCCCAAGACCTTGTTCATCTGCAAGAAGAGCTCTGTTATTATGAAGTAGAAATCCCAACCCTTCTTGTTGAAAGTCTCGAAGTTCAAGAGTAAACTTTGTTGGTTTACAAAATGCTTTTACTGGATTCAGATTGATTTTCTCTCGTCTAAGCACATGAGCTTTTGTCTTTTCAATACTTTGTTTCCATCTTTCAGGATCTACAACTTTTAATGGATATCTAAGCATCAACCAATTTAGATCACCGTTAGTTCTTTTACTTAATGCAAACCGAGCATGCCCTTGACCTTTACCACTACTCCCCCCCGGAAATAACCTTTTCGCCATTTGACATACGATTGGATCACCATCTATGATCCAATCACCATCTTCATATCGAAGAGTACCGTAATAGTGGTTGACGCTCCCGGGTTCTCGAAGATAATCAGGTAATACGATTGTATTCATATTGCAATCCCCCCCCAAAGTCTATTTAGATTAAAGGTCATACAAGGCTTTCCGTTTAACCTTGACGGGATATTTATGCTCCTCTCGCTGACCAATAGTAATTCCGTCACATTTTTATGCCCAGCATATCTTTCAAGCTGATTGATAACTGAATATGTATTTGGCTTGCCTCTTTTCACTTCAATTCCAATACCACCTGATATTAAGAAATCAATTCTATTTCGAGGTGATAGTTTCACTTCTTTTTCGAACTCTATCTCAGCATCGCTTAGTGCTATAGCTATTTGATCTTGGATTGTATACTCAACTGAGTTAGCTTTGATTCTAATTTTGTTCAGCGCTTCTATAACTTCTGATAACTCATGCTGTTTTACATTGTCAAGTAAATCCAAGCTTCACTCACCTTCCTCCAAATTGCACGAGATGCATTTTTCGTTCTGCTGCTCTTTTTTATTTTCTTCCCAAACTGCATCAAGCACTGCTTTTGTGTCTTTGTTAGTCATTACATATCCGCAACTCTGACATTTTGGTTGGCTATCTTTATTGTTTTTGAATACAGGAAACTCTTTGCACCCAGGACAACGCATATCATATATTTTCAAATTTTCACTCTCTTGAACACTTTTGATACTCCAACCGTGTTCGGAATGTACAACTTCACCATTTTTCTCTAATTGCTTAACAGCTCGTTCAGTTTGCATATATCCAGAGCGTAACTTCCTTTGCAAATCTATCACAGTCACTGGTTGTAATTGTTGAATAGCCTCTTTCACCATTTGATTACTTAATTCCATGTTATTCTCCTCCGTTTCTTATTTATGCGCAGCTCTCACGCAGTTTCATGATCTCAATTGGTTTCTCTCCAACATCTGATTGCCTCAATGTGCAAACGACGATTTTCACTTTTCCAAAATCAAATCCAACAGGACTTACTTCGCCAGCATAGTACACCTGGCACTTATCGGTTAATGCTATCAATGGCATTAGGTACTCCAAGTTGACTAAGAGCAGTGCCGACAGGAATCCATGCTTTCCCATAGTGATCAACCTCTTGTTTCTCATCAAGTATCAACCTTCTCAAGTCAAATGTTGTTGATTGATACTCATCACTTTCAAAAGTTCTCGCCATAACAGCATCTACATTCTGCTTCATGCTAACACCAGTCGGAGGATTGATCGTAAACTCGTCACCATCGAGTTTCAAAAGACAATCCTGGAAAGCTTCTGGTATGTCAGAATCTATCCTTACTGTGGCATAGCCGTTGACTGACCAAAGCTGATTCTTTGTTGTTTCAATGTATTGCAACAAAGGTCTGACTTCACAATCTTTCGTAAAGTAATGAGCCATCATAAGCTGCTCTTCGAAAGAATTCATTGAGTTGATGCTTAGCAACAATTCATTCTTTTTCACTTGTTCCTTGATCCTCTTATTGTCGATCAATTCTTTTTTTTCAGCTCTATAAGCTCACTCTCAATTACTCATTGGCTTCAACCAACTCGTCAATTGCTACTTCATTTTGATAATGCTCTTTTTCAAGAGCAATGATTTCCTCTCTAACCTTAGGATCTTCTTTGAGGCCTTTTAGGAAACTCATTCGTCTATTCTGAGAATCATTAAGTATCATTTTGCACCTCCCGCACTAATGAATCATTAGACAACTAATTTTATTTGCGTTCCATTTCCTCACTTATTCTACTGTTCTAACCATTCGAAATACGACATTCCACCACTAAACTCAATATGATATTCTTTGTATTTGTTCCATGTATCAGAATCGTTAACTCTCACAACTTTAGTATCACCGCCAAGTGCTATTGAATTTCCTTGTTGGTCTGTAAAAATCCAACCATCACTCTCAGCTGCAGACTTCACGAATGAATTTTTTTATTTTCCATACATCTTGAATTATTCCACCAGAACTATTGAGAACTACATAATCCCCCCCTTCAGTTGTAACAAACAAACCACCGTTAAAATCAGCCTGTGTCTTTGTAGATGCACAACCACTTATGAGCAAAATACTAACCACCATTAAAATCATAATTTTTTTTCATATTTCATTCTCCATTCCTGCGCTTCGCGCTAATGTCATCTTAGTAAACGTTAGCTCTCTTCGTCCAAGCTAGCGTGTTTCTTTCTTTATCATGAATCAATGAATCTTTACCATCCTCATTAATCAACTCTATCAAGTAGTTAAAATCAAGTGAATTAGCGTAGCTCGTTGAGAAACGTCTATCTGTTTCTAATTTATATTTTTCAAGATCAATCAGCACTTTTTTTAGAGCATCCTTGTTTTTTCGAATGTTAACTTCTAAACTTAGCACACCTCCAGATTCGTAACTTTCAATATCATCCCAAGTCATTTCATTCAAAATATCTGCTAAAGTCTCTCGATTCAACTCTGTAAAATCGATGAGCTTATACTGTTTAAGTTGTGTACGCTTTTCACTTTTTTTCAAACCAATGCCCAATTGTGACATCAGACATTTTTACCCCCCCAAGATGTTCAGCCACTTTTTCCTTTACTAGCAACTCAACGTCTATCCCTTTGACTAAATCTTCTATTTCTACATTCACATGATCATATTTTGATGCTTCTTTTTCGAACGTTACACTTATTAACATTTTTTTTATCCTCCTTGTCACTTTCTCATCATCGCAAATTGATGTCATTGCATAAATTTTGTTAACTTCTAATGTATTTATTCTTATCGCCTCACTTTGTAGTAGTGTATTCCTAGACGTCAACAACAGTACGTATTGTTGTTAGTTTCACCAACAGTATATACTGTTGTTTCTCAAAAATCAACAGTTTATACTGTTGTTTTTACTTTTTTTGTTGATGTATACTTAATTAAGCAACATAAAATAGGAGGAATACATGGAGAACATAAACCCACTCAAACCAGGATACATCCCATTTCCTGTACTCTATAAGACACTAGGACGTTCTAGCGAAACAGCACTGCGCAAGGTTAGAACAGCATTAAAAAAAATGAAGTCATACGCGATGGCATAGACTTCATAGTAAGGGAAAAACTATCCTATATTCATATTGATGCTGCAAAACTTGTTTTTAAAAATGAGTATAACAGCACCGACTTTTCACTATATGAGCAAGAGTATTTGATTGACAATATAAGCAAACATGGCTTTATCATCGGTTCTAAACTTCAGGAAAATTCGATATCATGCATCAGTTTATACACAAGCTTGATAATTGATTTTTTTGTGATCTTTTTAATAGAAAATAACTTCACAGGATTCACAGAATCATATGCAATTGTCACTAACCAAGCACAACAACCTACTTTAAGAGAACTAGAACAAATTTCCACTGCAGATAACGCTCAAGAGCTAGGTCGTTATTTTGTTATGGGACTATCTAGCGGTTACATTTCTTCTAAAATCGAGACAATTTGAAAGTATATTTTTGAACACATAAAAAGTGGATCAGTTACTGATCCACTTTCTCTATGCTCAAGCTTCAGTGTAATAAAAAAAGAAGTCATGGGTTTCTTATGCGAATATTCCTTACTATGACAAGTAGACCCTTAACTTGTCATTTTTTTCTAATCCAGAGCATAATCACTGTCTCAAGTTCTAATGCAAGTCTGCTAGTACTTACTTCTAGTTGATCTATTATCAATCTAGCTTTGTACATTAGGATATTTACTTCACTTGCAATGCATGATTCTATTTTCATCGATTGAATCTGAGATATTACCAAGTCGTTTTGACTGCACTCAATCGCTTTATTTATTTTTTTCCTATCCCTACGCTTGGACAATGCGCTGCATAATTCGACTATCCAACTCTGGCTCAAATCTCCCTTTGAAAGAGAACCGTCATAAACCATATTCAATTCAGCAATTATAAATACTATATATACATAAATGAACGCTATTTCACTAATTGATTCTATACAATTCTCACTATATGATTGACCTAAAACAATCATTTGTAGCACCATAGCAAATTTTAGAATATCATCATTCGAAAAGCCCTCCAAATCGTCATTTTCACTAGTCATTTTTCTTAACATAAACCTTAAATCACTTATGGGTAATGAATCTTTGTAATCTAATTTGTCATATACTTCAGACACCATCTTTCTTAGTCTATTCTTACTTTCTTCACTTGAATCGTTATTAGCATAATTGATAAGAGCCTGCAATAGGCCTTCGTTTCTTTTACATTTGGCATATAGTATTCTTAGTACATCACTTACAACAACTTTGGATTCTATTTTCATACAAGCACCCCCCCTTTCTGTTAACGCATGCCTATGCTAAGATCACCAGTCATAATATTTCGAGCAATATTATTAATTGCTCTGATAAAGTTTCTTTTTGAGTAGAGTTCATCCGTCTTATTAAAGGCAGCTTCCTGAAGCTCATTTTCTAACACATCTAAAACTTTCGTTCCTGGTTGAATCATCGATAATGTTCCTTCAATAATTACCATACATCTACCAAAAGCTACAAGGTAGTCAGGTACATCAATGCGATGTTTTATAAAAATTTTTATAATTCCTAAAAACCAGTAACCTAGACCTTCATAGTCCAATAATTCCATATAACTATCAATATCCGGACTCAATCTGCAGATCGTTTTTTTGTGTCAAACCGTTTGAACTTCTTCTAATTGTTTGGATTACCTTGTTTTTATCTTTCAAGTACAAACCAATCAAGTAACTCTTGATTACATCAGCTTCTTTCTTGTCTAGTTTCAAAACAAGTCCACAGTCGACGTTAGCACCATCAGCGCCACCTTGTAATATGATGTTTCCTGGATGCGGATCTGCCTGGAAGTAGTATTCATTTTTATTGAACAATCCATTAATAGCGCACCTCAAATACGTTTTTATTGTTGCGTAACCGTCATACTTTTCACTTCTTCCATTTCTAATCCACTGGCTTACTGTAAGCCCTTCGACAAACTCTGTTACAAGAATATTTGAAGTGCAGTATTCAGGAAAGACTCTGATAAATGTCGGCTTACCTGATCCTTCTATTTGTTTTTCAGATAGATATGAATACTCGTTATATATTCTTTCAATATTCTTCTTTTCGTTTTCAAAGTCTACCTCTTGCGTAATCCATGAATCCATTTGGTTTAATTACATTTTGATTTTTCAGATATCTAATCAAAGGACTAATGAAGCTTATAACCAATATCAACCAATTAAGCTGCTTAATATCATTTTTCAATGTAGCGTCAATATTCGGTCGCTTGATTTTTACAGCCACTATACTTCCATCCAGTAAAATCGCCTTATGTACTTGTGAAATAGATGCAGATCCAACCGCACTATAATCGAATAACTGAAAGGCTTCAATTGGTTTAACTCCGAAATCCTTTATAAAGATATCATCGATAGTACTCTTGTCCATAAGTGGAGCACAATCCAACAAGTTAGAGAGCTGGTCACATAGCTTATGAGGCAGAATATCAAACCGTGTACTAAGTATCTGCCCAAGCTTAAACATTAGAATGCCCGAATCACGAAAAACATAAAATATTCGGTCGTAAAAACGCCCTCTATTCCATAAAAAAAATTACGAATTATTTTAACTACTAGATTATTGCTCATATTTCACCACTTTCTTAAACTAAAAATAGTGAGTGCGCTTTGTGCCCCCCCACTGATACGAGTTATCATATTCTTATTAATGTATTTACTGAAGCCTCTACAGCTTAGGTGTAAGAAAAAGGAATCAATGGGACACTCAATAAAGTGCCCCCCCATAAATCTAAAATCAGTATATAAGAACAAGCCCAGCACAAATAAAGAATACACCGCCAATAGTACTTGGTGTTATGGCTTCTTTGAAAAACATGGCTGATAGGAGCACTGTAACAACAGGATAAACAGCAGTCATTGAGATCACTCTTCCAGCGGCGCCGTTTTTCAATAATGCTGCGTGAGCTAGATAACTGATTGCTAAAATAACCGTAAGTAGTATCGTTAGTACAATCATTTGCTTACTGACAATAAACTCTTGGTTCTTCGACTTAAAAACAAAGTAATAGAAAGGTATGCCAATCACACCTTGGGCAACTGCATAAACAAACAGATACGACCCCCCCGCATTCGTATACATAAGGATCTTCTTCTCGAGCACGCCCCCCCATAATCCCCCCATATAAGAACTACAGTAATAAGCAACAGTTTCTCATTATTCATTTATACATCACCTCTTTTGTGGTTTTGGATTACTTTGATAAATAGACCCGTAGCCAATCCTACCAAATAACCAATGGCAATATCCGGGAAATTAAGAAGGTATTTCGCTGTAAATCCGAACAAAGTAATTATGATGACAATACCCACTTCTAAATGTTTCGTAATTAACGTTCTGATCAAGTAGTCACCTCATTCTAAGTACTAAAAAAAGTGGGTACACATAAGCGCCCCCCCACGTATCGTTATATTCATATTAACTTGTTTCCTGATGCTTGGGTGTAATAAAAAGAAGTAATGGGACACTCATTTGAGTGCCCCCCCACATATTGCTGAGTCTATCAGTATTTATATTCAATAACTTTGTATTAGATCATCACATGCCAAATTCTTAAAGGAAATTTAAACTCGTGTTCTCTTCTTGATCTAACATCAAATCAATTAGTGAATATCTGTACTATCATCGTTTGAATCGAAGACCTTCCCTTTGATAGTAAAATAAACACCATGCTTCAACAATAGAGAGCTTGCAACACTTACACCTAAATTAAATAATGCGTCTGAATCGTAACTACTATATTGTAAAGGATAATAACTGCCAACCAAAATTACGGTAGCGTCTTTTCTCTCTATGTACTTATCGAGAAAATCCGATGTTTCTCGCAAAGTTACCGTCCCATGAACAATTATGAACTTGTTATATGGACTTTTATCAATTATTTCAGCAATTCTTAGCTTATCATACTCGTTTATTTCTTCACTGTTTTTAGAGCAAACATTTTCATAAGAAAAATCATATTCATAATTACTCAAGTACTTTGAAACTTCGCTTGTCTTAAATGGTTCAGTAGTACAATTGTGCGGATGATAATAAGAATCTAGTGTACCGCCTGTTGTTATCACTATTAGTTTTTCATTCATAAACTATCTCCTTCCAATCTTTAGCTTCTAAAAATGATCACGATTTTCGACTGATGTCCTTCACGTAAGAATACAAGATTCACCAATAATTCGCTTAATCAGTTCATACTGAAATTCCGATTTTTTTATAGCGCTCAAACAAGCCTTCTGATCATCTTCAGAAAGAGGTAAATGGTCGAAAATGTTCGTTTCATCTCCATACTTAAATGACAATCCCACTGCAAGATCAAACATATTTATGGTCGTGCATTTGATATGCGTAACGACGACTTTAAAATCTCCTGGTACGCTCAACTCAAACGACTCTTGAAGCAAGATATCAATGTCAAAATATATTCTTATTTTGCTCTCATCACTTTTGGGAGTTATCAGTTCATTAACACGCACTTCAGTAATTTGAAAGTTCTCTTTATCCATAACTATCCTCTTTTTCTATGTGTTTCAGCATTAAAAAAAAGTGATGTCCTTATGCACCCCCCCATCGATCATTGTTCCTATTATTAAGTTTCAGTGTAATAAAAAAGAAGTTATGAAATACTCGATTATCTCATAACTTCTTTCTTTATCATTCTGGAAAAACAGCTTCAAGCAAAGATTCTATATCAGTATATATAGAATCTTTGTACTTATAATCTAGCGACACTGTATTATCAACAAAAGTTATTGCACTCGACTCCAGAGTCTTAATGATCTCAGTTGTTTTGGCAACACCCTCTTCAAACATCTTAATGTATCCCATAAGCTCCTTAGGTACTATAGTGGACGCGTGCCATAGATAATTGCGCCCTATAAGCATAAGCTCTCTCATTGCCGTTGAACTTTCCTCACCACATTCTGGATCCTCATCAGGATCTTGACCAATATACTTATAAGCTTCCCCCCCGAAGTTAAGCTCTTTTGATGGATGCTTTATCACTTCGACAAGGTGTTCGTGATAAGTGATTTTGTCAATGACTTTAATTTGATCAACAGTAAATTTGAAAACAATATCGCCCTCGCATTCACGACTTCTTTCAGTACTCTTAACGCCATCCCGTAGTCGAATGTTTTCCGTATCTGTTTGGCATGCATGTATATAGCAATCTACGTGCAAGTGTCCTGCACCGAAAGCTCCTAATTTGAATCCTTTCACCTCTCTATTAGCAAGCTGTGCCCTATTTAATGTCTGCATGAGTCGTCTATCAATAAGGCTTAAAATCTCTGAATTCATATTTTGATGAATGAAAGTAACGTTGCTATTGAACTTTCTTCTAAGCTCAAAATAACGTTCTATTTCAGCTTCCATGTTTTCAGCCAGCGGCTCTACTTCTTTTTGTTCTGCAATTCTTTTTCTAATTCCTTCCAGCGCCAAATGGTGAACCTCCTTTTATGTTGTATATATTCAATGTTCTTATTATATATTAATAGTTATTTCGATATAATGCCCTAATCTTCCTGCTGACTAGGATAATGGACTATTGATTCAAACCGATAGAAGAAGCAAAATGTTAAGTGGTTCGCCAGTTACATTATTTGACATTTGCACATTTATACCATATACTGGGATTGTCGAAGGATTCCCTAACCTTTTAAATCGGGATAGTTTTCATACCCCCCCTACAATACCTCTTTAAGAAAGAGACGCAAATGCGTCTCTTTTTAGTATGCACCTATAAGGTTCAGGACCGCCGCAATTCTATCTAGACCAGCTATAGCACCTATCGACATAACAAATGCCACAGCCTCTATAAAACTGCTGTTAAAGCGAAATATTGGCTTCCAACTGCTTAATGGATAAAGAAGCTCAAGACTGCGCTCTGTGAGAGAATCACCAAGTAAATGACTAGCGTATCCGGAGATTAGGGCCTTATCAAGATCTGTGTATGGATATGTGATGGCCATTACAAAGACAAGGGCAAAAAAGCTGTGCGTTATGCCCCCCCTGTGCTTGGTCAGCCCTATCCATATCAGTGCTGCAGCTAAAATCATGGTGCCTGCGTCCCTGTTGAAATACAGCAAGATCATACCTACCACTACATAGTAGATCTTTTTCATGTGTAGGAAGTTATTTATCGTTGTCCCGTCTTTGTCTATATCCGGAAAATACGCACCGATACCGCTCACAAGAGGTATCATAATGTTTGCATCAACAAAGCCGTGGCGGATCATTAGAGCGCCTGTAGCAACACCCATGATAAAGTGTGTTTTACCTGTCATCTTCTCACATCCTTATTCATAGCCGACCTTGATCAGCTCTCTGACATCGCCCTGGACTTCACGTGTGAAGGTTAAATCTTCATAGTGATCACCTTTCCAGGCACGAATCGTAAAGTCATATGCATCGCGCTGCCTTACACCCTTTAACGTGAGTGACTGCGGTGTTGTGCACCACAGGATGTAACTAAAATATGTTATTTTCGATAATTTTGATTCATCAATATCAACCTTAAACGGATACGTCTGCGCTGTATATCCCATACTGGTGCGCTCATCATTATCTGTCACATCATCTTCCAATACAAGCTCCAGGTAATCCACTCCGCCAACTGTTTCAATGCTAAATATCAACTCATCACCGGCCATCGGATCATTAGGCAACATGATCCCCCCCTCTATCTTAATGCTGTTAACCGTAAAGGACCTCTCATCTGTACCGCGCTCTCCATATGGATCACGGCTGTATGCGTCAAGTTCAATCACACCCGCATTCACATCTGTTAGTGAAAATGTACGACTGCTTCCTGAAGGCACGTTGTTAAGTTCTCCGAGACTGACTGTCTCAGATCCGATCGTATAGGACAGGCCTATATCTAGGTTGTCGCCGTCATCATCTTCTGAGTAAACCGTGATTGTCACCGTATCGCCTTCGTATGCTGGATCTGGGTTCACTGACGTGATCCGCACTGTCGGCGGCTGATTTGGTGACACTGTTTTTTTTCATCTTCATCAGATCCAGTTGCGCCTGAAGGATCAAATACTTCTGCCTTCAGGTAATAGGTTTTGGCTTCAACATTAGGAACTGTGAATGTCTGTTGTAAGCCTTGGGTGACACCAACCTTTGATTCTAATACGAACCAGTTTTCCTGATCGAACGAATATAGGAATCTTATATCTAGTTTGTCACCGTCCAGATCACGGGGGGGCGTGCATTTAATAGTCATGTCATTTCCCTTGAAAAGTATTCCAGGTAAAACAGAATCTATTGTCACTGTTGGTTCCCGGTTCGGATCGTAATAGTACTTAACAGTATAATCCTCTGTATTTCCATTAGGCGTTGTTGCCACATATTCTAGTGTGTACATCCCTTTTGGAATGTTTTGATTGAGCCTTACGTTACGCAGCCAGTTTTTCTTGCTACCGTTTAATATACCGTTAAGTGAGTAATTTGATGTTTCATAAGGCGTACCTACGAACAGCTTTGCACTCACTGTGTCAGCATACTTCGTTGTAGCTGCCGTTAGGCTTATTGTATCGCCACGCATCACCTTTTCATGACTTATTGCTCCGAATAAGTTGATCGGCGTATTCACATTTACCTTAAGCTATTTAGATCTGTTGTTCCATCAGTGGCTTCAGCTGTAACTATCAACACATAAGGATCATGATCAGCCTTTGTACTCGGAATCTGATAGACCGCGCTGTACCGCTTAGCCATGCCTGACGTACTTTTGTAGCTAAGAGCAATCTGTACACCATCAAACTCTGCAGTAACGCTTTTAACATCCTTTGTCGTCATTACATCTGCTATAATCTCGATCTTCTCAGAGGCTGGCACGGCCGAAGGGTAAGCTGGTGTTACCGCCGCGTCAAGTTCAAAGGCTCATCGCCGATCTCAATTTCAGCATACAGCCATTCTGACGTCCCGCCTTCCTGGTCCACGACACGGTAATATACATCATGTTTCTCGAACGGATCTACGTTCATTATAAGCGTGCTTGATTTTTCAATTTTCCAGTCCGAATCAGCCATGGATTTGTATCTATATTCATACTCTACAATGCCCTTATTGACCTGAGACTCATGATCATAATCAAAGCTACCAGTGTCTGTAAAAGCAACTTGATAGATATCGCCTTTCACTCCCATGTTATATGACCATTTTGCAACAGGAAGCCTATGTGCTATAATCGTGTACTCTGCAGAATTCCTAGACCACTTATCATATTGATCATGAATAGGATCATCCTGAATTTCAGCTGATCCGATGTAGCGTCCTGGATAATCATAATTTTTAATAGGCTGCGACATGCCTGTCCCTGACATTGGGTGTGTTATTGTTGAGTTTTCAAAGTAGCCAGGTTCATGCTTAAAATCAAATCTTTGGTCTTTAATCTCGTCGTTCTCATAGTCATAAGTAATTATTGATGTTTCTACTTTATCTCCTACTACAACTGTTATGGTCCTAAATGCAGTTCGACCTTCATTTTCCATTTTAATCAGCTCAAAGACTTCTGAGTCACTGGAAAATGACCTGTTGTCAGGACTTACTGATAACACTTCTGCAAATGGGACCGCTCCCGTATAGGGCTCGAATCGCCTTGGGAATAGGTTTGATGACTTTCCGAAATCTGCATTTTTTTGAATATGACCAAATGTGAACATTTTACCGTCACCAATATAGTAATTTTCGCCATTGCTATTGATCGCATATTCCACACCAACTATTGGCTGAACACTTGGTTGTGAGCTCCATTCATTTTCACCATATATCTGATAAAGCATTGCATGAACATTGTGTCCTATTGCTCTTACGAAATCTTTACTTCCTCTTACCACCGTAGGATTAGTATGACCATATGTTAAGTCTTTGTAGTTACGATACTTCCCATATCCCCCCCAAGGATAATAAGCATATATTTTTGAATCAGACACGAATAAGTAGGACAATGAAGTGACTCTCGCACCATCAGTAAAACCATAGCTTGACTGAGGTTTTACGTTATATAACTGGAAAGTACCATCTTCATAATAAAGCCTAAAGCCAACTCGCTTGGAGTACCCCCCCGTTGCAATACTGCTAAAGCCAGAACTTGTGAGCATCCACGCTTGTCCGTTCGCATCATCATAATAATAATTAGTACCATATTCATCAGTCATCACCTTAACATTACTGTAAATAAACGGGCTAACGAAGTTTTGTTGACTTGTAATAATGTGATAACTGATACCGTAGCTGTACCATGCATAATTGTCATTGTAAAAAGGTCTCTGTGGACCTGACGATCTACGTTGCGTTTTAACATAGCCAACCTTTCCATCTGTACGCAAGTATTCCACACCACTTGGAACGCCATTATACCCTTTTGTCCAGTTCAGCACTTTCGTAACACCAGTAGCTAAGTTGTGAGCTTGTTTATACACAAATGTAGCATCACGATTATAACGCCCATCGTCTTTAAAGTCTGTTCTATATCCGTTAACTACCTTTAGTGTCGTTCCACTTATATAAGGTATGTTATGGTATTGTGCGTTCTGCCATTTCTGGTCAGCACCAGTGGAATTACCCCCCCAACTTCTTGTGAATGCTTGATATGGATAATATGTTTTGTGATACTCTGCATTATCAGAACGTGGAAAAGCACCAAAATTAGGTTGAATTTGAGTGACTCTCTCAGACAAACTAACTCGCTCTTCTGGCGTTTCAGCACTGTTCGCAGGGAATGAAGCCACTTGTACTGGATAGTCCTGAGTATTTGGATCAAACGAATATTTAATGCCTTCATACGTATCGATATAGTATATTGCTCCTTCTTTAAACACTTCTTTTGGTGAACCATTGTCAAAAGTTTTTAGTTTGATTGCATCAAGATCACCTGAGTAAAGAACTTGAATATCATTGTCCTCAATATACTGCTTAAATTCCTCATCGGTATTTGCCATTGAAAAAGCATTTGATGCGCTAACAATAAGAATTTTCTTAGCATCATCTGACCAGTTATGATTCTTGACTTTATCTAAATTGATGGCTTTAAGTGTGTTTGATCGTGTTGCAACAGATTCGCCACGCGTATAGAAATTTTCAAGAACAGCGTATTCATTTCTTAAATCGTCATACCATCCCCCCCAAGCAGATGAAACACCTGAGTTATAACCAATTCTTAATGCAAGTGTTTTAGTTATGCCATTAAAAGAAACCCTATAGTCATTGTAATAATTATAGCCATATGGACTTGAATTTCCTGTTCTTACTTCTCTTTCTGTACTAACTCTAGTCGGTGTCATGGATTGGCTCGTAACCGCGGGCAGTGGCTCTGTTTCCCACTGTATGACTGATTCCCACGGGAAAGCTTCATTGAGCCTAACGTGATTCGCAGTATCGTCTTCTTCATCATCAGCCAAGAAGTGTATTCGTACATGCCTGTTGTAGACGTATTTGTTTTCGGTGAATGATCTAAGGCTAATCACGTCTGTTTTAATATCACTGGTAACGTTGTAACCTTTTTCAATCAAGTCAATTTTTAGGGCATTGGCTTCACTTTCTAAGCTTGTATAAGCTGATCCAGTCTTATCCGTTGCCACTAAAAACTGAATGGTTTCCTTTGACTCCGCTTCAAGCAGCACAACTGGTCCAACATTATCTATTAATGTAACTTGATCTTTAAGACTCATGTTATCATCTGAATCTGACACCCTTGTATAAGATGAATCCCATTTTAAATACGGCTGTCCTGGCATTTCCTCACCAACGACCAACCACTTAATACGGCCAACCCGGTTTTTATCCACCAGGATCTCGATCTGTCCCGTAAGGTTTGATGTAACAAGTCGCGGCGTTTCTTCAGCATAAAAACCATCATCGTCGCTGTCATATAACTCATATAGCATACGCGGCTTTACTATATCTCCATCTGGTGAATAACTCAGATCAGTCAAAGTTACTTTAGCCAGATTATAGTTTTTAGGATCTCTATTAGTGATTTCCGTCACGCTGTACTCAATAACAGCGTCCTGGTCTTCTGTGATATTGATGATTAAACTGTCAGTGTCTGACACTCTATTTGCACTTGAATCATAAAGTGAAAATATCTCCGCTGAAGCATCCAGTCTATAACGGCCATAGTCATGCACTTGCATATCAAACACCATGTTTTTATCAATCCCACTAGGTGCAAAATAAGCGCTTGATTGACCATCGAGCGGCGTGAGTGTAAAGTCTATAGAGTTCGTATCTATCGGGTAAAAAGTCGGATACTCACTTGTTTCAAGTGAAACTGTAAACTTGCGATTCTGTTTTAAATCGCCCGTTACCGATACTTTTAGATCGAGTTCAGGCTCTACAACTCTAATCGTTAGAGAGTCCGACGTTTGACTATTGCCTTTAGAATCTTTTACACGAACATCCGCATACTGTTTATTTGAAATGTACTTAGGAAAAGTAATATACATCCGGCCGTTATGGCTTTGATCACTAACCACTTTTGCCGCCGTTGGAACATCAAATGTATATCCTACAATCTTCGCTCCCTCTTCTACAGCATATGAGTCGCGACCACTTAACTGCACCCTGCCGCCTGCTGGTACTTCTAGCGGATCACTTTCAGCAGCATCACCTGTATCTATACTTGATTTTCCTGTTATAAGTGCAACCGGATCCTGTGCTGCAGGCTGTGGTGGACTATACTTATAGAAGTCAACATAATGCATTTCGCTTTCAGTTGAGCTTCCTGAACTGTCTTTAGCAGATAACTTGAACTCAACTCGTCCATTTTTTAAATAGAGCGCTTTATTTGCGCTTGTAATTGGAAATGACGCTGTTGTAGCACTAGCTCCATGATGAAACACTTCCCAAATTCCAGATGTGTTTTTGACTGACCAATAATAATGCACAAACGAACCACCGACAACCGATGATAGAGATTGAAGATGAAGAGACTGAGCTGTTGTAAAATTCAGATCAGTCAGCTCCACACCTTTATCTGTGACCACCGCACCACTCGAACCACCTCGTCGTATTGAAAAATCAACTTCTTTTTCCCCCCCAAGTCGCTTAATCTTGATCGTCTGTGCTGCAGTCTCGTCCTTTAACGCCCCCCCGCCAGATCGTTTTTCAGCTCTGGTCGATGCGTATACATCATATTCACTCCTCTGTCCTGGGCGCGGCACAGGAATGCTCACATTGAATGTGTGCTTCATATCATTTGACGGAATCATATCGCCAGCAAGCGCCATAGGATACGACCGTACCTGCTTTTGAGCGATAAGACCGTTAAACATCTGCTCAAATTCTTTAATGAAGTACATCGATCCATATATCGTTCCATTGAAGTTGTTGTTTGATAACGTAATAGGCGAATTCACCGTCGCTGTAATCTGATATGTGCTTCCTCTATAGTCATAAGGGATCTCAATGTCTATTTCAGACAAAGTTAAAACCGTGTCAAGTGACACGGCTTCTTGTGTTCTGCTAACTTGCATCGTGTCAAATAGCAGAATGCCATTGACGATATGCCACAATCTAAAAACACCCACTGAATCCTCAGTAGGCGCTCTCATATATTCCATGAATTTTTTATATACTGATGCATTTATAAGCTGATTCGCTTTATAATCTGTCTTTTCCCATTCGCCTGTTGTACCATCGTCGTTGTAAATGAAATCTCCAAGAAGTCTGTTCATTGCATATGCACCGATTCGAACTTCTTCCCATGAATCAATCGCATCGTCTGTTTCTACGTAATTTCTTTTTGTAGGATCGCTTGTGGTTTTAAAATCATTTGGAAAGTCATCATTTGATACAGGACGACCTTCACTGTTAAACCCTAGATAAAGCGGTTCTTTTCGTCCTGTTGTCATGTTGTATTTCCAGCGCTGGGCTGGCGATGACATATACTGTCCATAAACCTCAGGACTGTATGCTCCTGGATTGTCGTCTTTTGGATGGCCATACACCCACACGCCGTATTCGTTGTAGACTGCTTGATCCTTGTAGAGATTATGATACTGTCCAGTACTCAAGTGCTTTTTGCTAATAGTAACTTTCTCAGCAAAAGAAATGATATGTGTAAACGGTGTAGTTAACATCATAAGCTGAAAAAAATATTAGAATTGCAGCTACTTTCCTTTTCATCTATTTCACTCCGATCACACTTTCATGATTTGACCACAGGTTAACGCTTGAAAACCCAGTTGAGCCAACTTCTTTGTTACTATCTAAGTAGTGTGGACCATTGCCAAATTCAATCACACGCTCTTCAACAACATTATCGAAACTAAATGCAATTCTTTTATATTCTGAAACCACAAGATCTGCCACTGCTTGACCTTCAGATTTATACATTCTATCCGCTGCAATTTCTATCACTTTTACAAACTCAGGTAAAGCATGTTCGTTTTCCACAACACGCTCCCAATACTTGCCATTCACACCATTGTCAGACTCAATTGTTGAATATAATCTATGCACTTTAAAACCATATTCAACCTCTATATCGCTTTTTGCTTGCCATGTATCAGCTTTTGGAATGAACCACACTGTAAGAATTGGTAAATCCTCTGTATCCTCAGTTGCGAAATACTCGACATATAACCCAAATCCTTCGACAAATCTGTACTCTACATAATCGTCATTCTCTTTAGCATACCAAGCCAAATCACTCATGAGCTGCTCAAACACAGGATAAATATATGCATTCTCAACATCCGTAAAATACTTTGCACGTCCATAAACGCCCTAAACCCTTCAATCGATCTGAAATGTTTAGGTTCATTATTGGCTTTCATTTCATTCCAAAACTCATCAACTGACCAGATGCCAAGTTGTTCTCTAAGAGGCGTATAAGCCGTTTCTTTCTCTCCTTTTAGGTACTCCGTTAAATTAACTATCATAACAGATGCGTGCGCACGCGTCGCTGAATCTTGCGGGTTAAATTCCCCCCCTTCAGGTGTGCCGCTAATGATACCAGCGTTATACACCGCGTATACCTCCTGAAGATAGTCAGAGCTGATATATTTATGATCAGTAAAGCTTGATCCGTTTACACCTTTTAGATCTGCAGCACGGGCAATCATAGCAGCCATTTTTTCACGTTTGATAGGTTTTAAAACATCGCCGATTTCATCATACAGCAGTATACCATTGTTAAGAGCCGTCATGATATAAACGTCGTACCACTCGTAACCGTCCTTTTGCTCGGCCAGTTCAAGCTCTAACGCTTTAACAAGGTATGTTGCAAATTCAGCCGTTGTTGTTTCCTTCTCAGGCTTAAAAGTGCCATCGGGATAGCCTTCTGTCACACCACTTTCAACAAGCTTGTCAACGAAATCTGATGCCCAGTGACCAGCAACATCATTGAAGACTTTAAAGGCTTTTTCTCCAAGATCCTTAATACCTTCAACAACGTTATCTATCATTTCCTGATCAATTGTAATGTTAATATCAGAAGCATAAACTGGTGTCGTCATACTTGAAAACGCAATGGTTAACGCGGTTATTATAGCTAATGCTTTTTTCATACTAAATCACCCCCCCTTGTTTCCTGATCTCGTTGTTTTCGGTCTATGTTTTTGATTCGGGCTGTTCTTGTAATCTTCGACTGATCTATGCAAAATCGCTTTTGTCCCTTCAACAGGTACTGTTAGCTTTTTCTCATCGACCAGTGTTCTAACTCTTCTAGAAGAAATTTTCAGTTTTTCAGCTGCTCCATCATGTGATAACAGAAGCGCCTGAACTAACTTAGTTAATTCCTCACTATTCAGTTCTTTTTCAATTATTTTTAAAACGTCATTTGCGTTCATATTACGAATCCCTTCTATTTGTGTAATGCTGTATCAATGACAAAATCAGCCAGATTAAATAAAGTACTGATGCCAAAATGTTGTAAGGACTTGCCTCATTAAAGACTTGTATAGCTGCCATCGTTCCTATTACTGTGATTAGGTAGTCTGTTATTTTCATTTTCTTCATATTGTACAATCGATGTGTTATACTTTCGATGTGGGACTAGGGGGGGCTTATGCCCCCCCGTTCCCCCCCATCTTGTGGATGCTTTCGTTACTTATCCTTAATTCTCTTGATCTGCTCATAGATGTCAAGTGCCAGCTTGACAGAGCCAAGAGTCAAGGTAAGTATCGAAAGCATTTTCTGTATCAACTCCTCGATTGTTTTCACCCCCCCTTTCTTGTTTGGTATGTATTTATTATATCACAACTATTCCAATTTTGGAATAGTTCATTTGAAAATAATTTCATTTATCCCACTTTTTTCTCCATTTGACCTTCAAACATACTGAAGAACTCATATAGAAGAACATGATCAAATAGATGCTTATTCCCCCCCATCATTATAACTTCAGTCTGTTCATGTGTTCTCGCTGGCCTATATACACGCTCTTCCATATTAGCTGCGTAATAATCACATATTCCAAGTATTTTCGCTTCATACTCCATTTCGTGACCTCTCAGACCAAGAGGATATCCAGAACCATCTACTTTCTCATGGTGCTGCCTAATAATGATCACGGCTTTGTTTGAAGCATATCCTGTCATGATCATAGCACCTATTAAACTGTGTTTTTCCATTATCAGCCTTTCTTCAACCGTCAGCTGTCCAGGCTTATCAATAATATTTTTCTCAATAAGTGATTTCCCAATATCATGATACAAAGCTGCATCATACAAAGCCTCACTTTCACATTTTAATCCTCTCTCCTCAACAAAACGCCTACACAGCTTTTCCACGTTCACTTGGTGTATTATGTCACCAATACTAAGAGTTATATTTCTAATATCAAGATCGCCGATGAGTAGTTTATCAATCCCCCCCTGATCCGCTAATTTGAGCCGTTCCACTTTCAATCACCTCCTTTTCCTTTTGTCTTATTCTTTCTTTAATGATCCAACTCTTTTCAAGCAGTTCTTGTGCATAGTAATCAAATTCCATTATCTCTTTTTTCTTGTATTTGATACTGTCTATAAACCGCGTTGTTGGTTTTATGATTTCAAATCGTCCATTTTCTTTCCCGTCAGATATATCCATTGCTACAGCTTCACTATCTACACCTACTATTACGCTTTTCACCGTCCCTGTGCCGCCTTCTATCATCTTCTTGCCAGTGGTATCAACAATATCTATTATCTTAACTAGATCAACATATACAGGCATTAAACCTTCTTCATTGTGATAGAGTGCATACAGTTCTCCAAGCTGAAGTTGAACACCTAAATAATTTGATATGTCAGGAATATCGAGGCTGATCTGGAATAAGTCATCCGTATTCACACGCTCAGTTCCTCTATCAATCAGTCGCATTTTCATTACAGGTTCATGCTTTAAAACACCTGTTGTCACTCTCTTTCCGATCACATCAGTTAGATTAGTCACAACACCTTCAGGTATAGCTGAAATCGGCATGGGATAAAGCTCTACATTAGGCTTTTCCACAACAGTATCTACAGGTAGGTTCATTGTGAATCTGACAATATTAATTGTCGGTTCAGGTTGTGCCTGTGCTTTTGCGCCCTGAATCAAGCCATTCGTAATAATTAGTGTTATAACTACACATATAGATAATAGTACCCACATGCGTGTATTCATTTTAGTTTTTGGTAGTTTCAAATGATTCACTTCTTTCTATATCTGCCCGTTTGCAAGGAATGTATCTGAACTCCAAAAATATTCCTTTGGTATTACTGCCTCTCTGCCATTTATCGTGATCGGTATATCAAAACTTACGTAAATAGTGGTTGACCGAACAGTTTGACCATTTATAACAACAGGTGTTTCATCTTCGTTGATCACCCGAATCACGACATTTAGCGCTTGACTGCTTTTTATTTTGCTGGTTTCCATTGGAACAAAAGCGCTGTCTAGCATCAAATTCGCCTGAAGGTTCTCAGCCGTTTTTGATGCAGCAGCGCTTTTATTAAGCATTATTGTTCTTTCTTGCAGATTGGTCATGTTTTCTCTTGATGCGATGTCTGTCAACCTCGCTTCAGTAAAACCAGTTAAGCAAGCTGACTTAACAGCTCTATCTGCAGAATTTGAGAGACTTTTGGCTGCCTTGTAATCCATCCAGCCATCTGTGAAGTTCGCTATACCTACAACAAGTAGACCTGTTACCATGATAAGCACTATGTTTCTCATCAGTCTCCTACTTCCAGAACCCAGGGTTTTTCAGATATGTTCCTGTAAACTTTTGTTAGAGTTTGCGTCCTTTTACCTCCGCTACCGTTAGGCACCTCAACCTCTATTGTGCCTTCTATGTGAAAATCTAGCGTTTCCAGCCAGCCTACGTTCACAACTGGCTGCATGACTGTCACAGTAAAACCGTCTGCCTCCAGTTGACTCCTACACTTAGCTTGATCTTGTGAAGTGAACACCCCCCCATCCTTAAGTGTTTCATCAAAATGTCGGTCACATATGGTTTCAAATTCCTCACCTCTCATAGGTAAGGTAAAACCACTTACGCCAATTTTCATCACTGCAGCAAGAAATACGATTATCCAGCCAAATATAATAATGTCAGCGACTTTCATATAACCTCTTTCCTATTAAGACCATACGCCGCCAAGTTCAGATAGCAACCAAGTCCAAAAGTTCGTGTTCACTGTACCCGTATTGGTGTTGATGGAAGCTGTCAAACTTATGACTGCAGCTAAACACAGACAACCTACGACGATTCCTACTATAAGACCCGTTGAACCCTTTTCATTACTTAGTTTCTCACTTGCTGTTAGTCTAATTTTTAGTAGAATTCCGATTACCATTTGAGTCATTTTTTCATTCATTTTAATCTCTCCTTTAGCTTTTCCATGTTATTCTTAAATCGTTTATAACATCTAAAATTACAGGTAGTGCAAGAAGCACTGTAATACAAGTACCTAGTAGCATTGCATAGCCAATAACCTGAAGTCGTCTTGCATCTCTCCACACTTTGTATTTTGTCCTCTTACCTGTTTTCATAAGAGATTTAAAAACCTTCAGGCTTTTTTCGGACTGTCCGGTTAACTCCTTCTTCATTAGCGTTGAAACCAAGTTCTGAAGAAACTCCACTTCACAAAGTTTTCTAAGTTCAGTCAATAATTCCTTAACGCTTTGTCTTGTATTATGTGCTACAGCAAGCCTTTTAAAATATTCCTTTAATGGTTCCTCAACCATATCTGCGCATTTAAAGTAGACCAAATCGTCCTGTATTCCTTGTTTCGCAGAGTAGTACAACACATTCGTCACTTTTGATATTTCAGTTAGTATTTTCCTCTTTCTCTTTTGTATGTTAATCAGCACAAGCACATGCAGCGGTGAAACTCCAAGTGACACATACATAAAAGTCTGTGTCAGCCACTTAGCAATATTCAGCTGAACCAATTGATTAAACGAAGCTATTGTAGCCACTGTGAAAACAATCAAATGAAAAAAATATAAAAGCCTCCGTAGAAAGACCTCCACCAGCTTCGTACAAGTATTTCTCTGTTTTATCAAATAATGCAGTGCCTTCATATCCACGAACGCTTAAATTCCGAAAAACCTTCTTTAGTGTGAATCTGCTTGTTTTTAGTTTATTTTCATATCTCCCTGCTAAGATCATAACCACTATGGTTATCACACCAATTAAGACTGTAAGCAACAGTAGTAATTCCATCGCGTTCCTCCTAACTCTGTGTAATTGTTGAATTCGCTATCATAATGACAAATAGAAAATCGAGTAGCAGCACTGTCTGCCCCCCCCACAGTGTCGTTCCCCCCCATACGACCTGATACCTAGATCCCATATAAAATACGATCAAGCCCACATCCATGAGAATCATGAAGTATACGACCACTTTCATCATAAAATCTTCAGCATCTTCCTTTTCGATGAGTTCATTCATTTCTGTCAACTCTTCAGAAGCTTCGTCAGTTAATTGACTGATATCACCGCCGTTGATCATCATGAACTCAAGGTTTTCAATGAAATCGTTAAAACTTGGATGATTGATCCGCTTTTTAAGATTGTAGAGCACCTCTTTTTCAGATAGTGCAAGAAGTTTATCACTCGCAACATCTTCTAAATGATTAGAAAGCGCGCCTCTAACTGAGTTTGTAGTCCCTTCAATGGCTTCAAATACATTATTAGTTGTGTAAAGCTCATTTGAGAGCATCAGCATTAAGTTGTTTATTTTCTTACTAACACTCTTATGAGCTATGTCAGCGATCAAGCTTATAATTAAGCTAGGCAAGTAAAGTCCCATAATTCCAAATCCGATACTTACAACTACTGGCATGTATGATCGAATCCATGTAAAACACATTAAAAAAAACAGCCAAAGACAAGGCCACATGCAGTGTCACATTGTATGGAATATAATGACCAATCGTTGACCTGTCTATCAGATCACTGAGCCTACTAAACCATTTAATTCCTATCCATTTTTTTATATCAATTCTTTTGATATCTAGTTTGCTTCTATTTGCTTCAGCAATGAAAAACGCTGACAAAAGGCTACCCAGCACTGCAAAGAACAGTATGATTTTCTCTACCACGCGTATCCACCACTTTCTGCTTGGCTTTTATTTCATCAGATATAAGATCATTGATCTTTCTAAAAGAACCTTCGATAAATGTTGTCGTTCTGCTTGTTACATCGAATTTGTAGAGTGTGTTAAATAAGTCTTCTTTCTTTTTATTCTTGTCGTATGGCAACACTTCAACAACTTCAACAACTCGGAACCTATCCATGTGAACTATGACATCTAGGCTTTCATGGATCATATAAAGTAGATCATCCTTTTCAAGGGACGTTTCTGACTGCCTCATATTGATCATAAGCTTGTCAGTTAATCGACTCGCCCTATCAGAGTGAGCTGTGAGCTGTGAAATATTTCCGTTAAATGCGCCTTGGAAAAACGCCATTGCTTCAGACCCTTTTATCTCTCCAAATACATATTTATGTATTGAAGCCATCAGCCCCCCATTTCTGTAAGTGCTTGAAGACCGTAGACGTGACCTTTCTTGTTTCTCTTTACAATATTCTGAACAGCATTAGGATGCTTCAGCCTCAATTCTGCATTATCCTCGTTCACCATAATACGCATGGTTTCTTCATTTTCCTCAAGCAAAGCCCGAAAGCTTGTTGTTTTACCTGAAGCACCACGCCCTGATATTGCAAAGTTGCAGTTCTCAAGCGAACGCAAGAAGTCTGCAATTTCCTGATTCATCATGCCGATTTCAATGAGTTCATCCAGTGAATAAGCCTTGTCCTTATGGTTACGAATAACTGCCCAGGGGGGGGAAATATGCGCAACCGGAGCCATTGCCATTACAATTCGTTTTTCATTCTTATCATCAGTGAATACGGCAACTGCTTCATCTTTGTTTATTGTCGCACCGCACGCGTTCACAATACGTCTTAGATAATCATTTAGGTTTTCAACCGTACCAAAATTTACTTCAACACGCTTCATTTCGCTTTCATCTGAGCCCACACGTTATTGGGCCCGTTGATGAACACGCCATTATTGTCTTCATGATCCAAATATTTCTGAATTTCCCCCCCATACCCAAACAATGTGTCCATGACAAGCTTTATCAGTTCTTGTGCCGTTTTGCCTTTTACTGCGTAATGCTTGTCTATAATAATTTTTCTATGGCATCTTCCAGTGTTTTGTGATTTTCTGTGTTCTCAGACACACGCCTTACAAGATCTTTGTAATCCCCCCCTGCAATGTCTTCGTTAATTTTCTTAATCACATCTATATGGGACTCAGCAGAAGCTTCGCTTTCTATCCGCCTGCCTTTTCTTACTTCATCACGGTTGTACAGCTCGCTCAAGTTAATCTCCTCACTTTAAAACCAGCTCCTTTAACGCCTTTTCAAACTTCTTTGTGTTCAACTTTTCAAGTAGTCCTGACTTTTGCCTGTCGATATAACCTAGAGGCATTTGCACCAGAAGGCTTTCTGTTTCTATACTTGTTAAATCAAATCCAGCATAATCATTTATGATAACTTCAATTTTTCTAGTATCAAAGTCATCGTGTCTCTGAAAGTCCTTAATTAAATAGTTTATATAACTCAAGTCAAACTCTGTCGCACGTGTTACGAAGAATGCACGATCTGAAATCTCTAGTGCTATCTGTGTCGTTTTGACATCATAACAGCTATTCGTGTCAATCAATATGATGTCATATGAAAGTTTCAACATTTTAATCACTTCCTTGAAAAACTTATCATCAGTCTGTGTGAAATCTGTGCGGTAAGGGCTTGCAAATAGAACATCAATTCCTGAAGTGGACTCAATAAACTCTTCTAGTTTTTCAGGTCTTAGAGTCTTCATATTAAACTCTTTAACCGCATCACGCATTGTCTTTTGTGGCTTCGCTTTAAGTTCCCTTTTTAAAAGAGGCTTGTAAGTGTCCCACTCCACAATACATGTCTTAAGGTGTTTTTCCTTTTTCAATGTTTTAGCAAGGTTTATGACCATAAAAGTAGCCCCCCCTTGAGATAAGGGGGGGCTTGTCACTGCAATTACTTGTTTTGATCTGTATTCAGTTTTTGTTGTTCCAACATTTATTTGAAGAATAGGGGGGGCTTTTTCCTCGCTAACGTCTTCTTCCTTTTCTTCATATATTGCTTGTGGCTTTTCAAGCTTATGAAGAATCATTTTGGTTGACTTTGCCTCACTTCTTCTGAGTACATTGAAGTAACCATTCGCTGCAAGTATTTTAATATCTTCCTCTTTATCATCACCAACAAGTATAAGAGGCTTCACATGTCGAAGTTCTTCTCTGAAAAAGTTAAGCAGCTCAATCAGCCCTGTCATATCTTCGGTACTATCAATATACCTATTAATCAGAATAGCATCAGGTTCTTTTTCTGTAATTACTTCACCATACCCCCCCTGCCTGAAAACATTTTCACCAACTTTAAGCTTGTAAACAATATCAATACCCTCTTTATTCTCAAACCGATCATCTAGTGTTTGAGCTTTTGTCAGTAGTGCCAGATTCATCATTCTCACCTTCTTTCGTCTCACTCTCAGTTTCTTTCTTGCTTTTATTTTTCTTTTTTTTCTTATCTTTGCTTTTTGTTCTTATCTCAGATATGTGCTCAAATACTTTTACATTATCTTCTACAAGTTTCAATGGTGTTTGTGGATTCATCCATAAGTAATCAGGCTGTCTCGGATCAATCATTACACCTATTTGGAAATGGAGATGATTGATGAACATACCAGTGGTGCCTTCTGGACCATATCCAGAATTTCCCACATATCCAAGAAGATCACCCGCCTCAACACTTTTGCCTTTATAAAGACCATCAGCATATCTGACCATATGAGCATAATAAAAATACGCTCCTTCTTTTGTGGTTACACCGACACGCCATCCCCCCCCATGTTCATTCCAGCCGTACTGCGTAATGGTTCCTGCTGTCATCGAGACAAGAGGCACACCCTGATCAGCAACAAGATCATTTCCGTAATGCGGTCTTTTTACTTTATAATTACGTTCCTCACCAAAGTCATTGTAAAGGGCATAATTGTAATGTTTTCTTTCTGTTTCCTCTTCTGAAACAAGTTCTCCATCATAATATTTTTTTTACAATCCAGACTTCTTCCGGAACAGGAAAATACTCAAGAGAGCCGTACATCTGTGATAGTACCGCTTTAAATTCTTTTAGGTTTCTTCTGGATTGAATTTGATTCGAAATTCTTTTGATGTCTGTGTTCCCAAGTTCAAATATCATTGATTGATTGACATACTGCCACCTAAAACCAATACGATCACCAAGCTGTACTAGCCTATCAACATAATCATCACCATATATTGTCTTTACTTCTCTAACAATATTTAGAGGCACATTATTTGCTTCTGCAAGCTTAAGTTCCTTCATTTCCTTTGATCCGGAAGAAGTTAGCACCATAAGAATTACAAACAGTGGCAATGACAATATCACGACCACTGCAACTATAAATTTTCTCATTTTCAATCCTAACTCTTATCCTCTTCTCTGTCTCTTAGCTGGTTTTCCAGTTCCATAACCTTATCATGAACATCATCCATAATCTCATGGGTCAAGTTGTCACGCTTTGAGTAATTTTTAAATTCCTTCATTCGCTTGTCAAGAAGCTTTGAAAATTCATTTCGATCATCTTTCGACCACCTTCTACTCGAATCAGATTCCGACTTTCTTTGCGCTTCGTCTTTTGAGCTTCCACCTTTGACTTCATTCTGTTCTATTTTTTTTCTTTATATTCTCCGTATCAGGTCGTTTGCCTTCGCTCGCCTTACCGCTTCCATGCTTTGTTGCCACACGACCTGCCAGTTCTTCCATGGATCTTAATAATTCATCCATATTGATTGACTTAACGCCGGATCCATCAGAATGCTTATCTTGATACTCAATGCCCGAGAAGCTGAAATCATCTGGTCGTTTTTGAATCCTTGTCTTTTCACCACCAACATCTGATCTCTCATTCCTTTCTGAGCTCACATTTACCTTAACGTCTGAAGAACTACTTGTTTCGTGCTTCACTTCCGATGTAACGTTGGTTTTAGACTCCACCTCTGAACCAGTGCTTACGTGATCTATGCCTCCAGACGCATCCACATGTGCCTTTACTTTTACATCCTGATCAGAGACACCAGGGCTTGTTTTTTCGTTTTCTCGACTCGCTTTAAATTCTGACTGGTCTTCTCCAACGCTACTTGAATCGACGTTTAGATCCACTTCCATATAATCTTTAAGTACATCTTCAACAGCTTCCATTTGCATGCCCTTTAGAAGCGCCTTTGGCTTTATACCTCCTTTTCTAAGTTCCTTCATTGTCTGCTCTGCAGCATTAAGTTCAGCTTCAGTAAACTTGCTTTGTCCTTTGACGACTCTTTCATTAACGTTTCTAGTAAACTCGTCATATCTTGGCTTAACCGTTTTGTTTTCAGCTATACTCTGTGCTTTGGCAGCGTTGTCAGCACTGTTTTTGTGCATGTGGTATTGGTTATTCAAGTAAATCTCGCCGTACTCTCTATCTGTAGCACGCTTCGGTATATCCTTCATACCATCATCGGTCTTGTAACTACCCTTATCCATAGCTTGCTTGTATCGCATTTTTCTAAATGTCTGCTGCATCCGTGGACCTTCAGTTGCTTTTTGCGCTTTCATGATTCCTTTGAGCTCTTCAAAGAGTTCTCTTGGATCTCCGCCTTGCTTTTCTATTTGATCCATTTCAAGTCCGACATCTTTCACTTGTGTTTTAGTGAATTTATTCATGCCAGCAGCTTCCCTATCCATTGCACTTTTTACAAAGTCAGGATAAACGCGTTCAATTGACTTGCCAGTTTTTTTTCTATTTCCTTATCGTAGACATCATCCGCAGCAGCCTTTTCAACTTCAAACCTTGTCTCTAGATAATCACTTGCCATATCCTGTCGTCTCTTCCTTTGGTCGAAGTAGTCATTAGCTTTATCCCGTGTGCCATGGTATGCATTTGTCGCTTTTTCCTTCGCTTGATTTCTCGCATACATCGAGTGGTTGGCAAAGGCATATCCATATTGCATATGCATGCTATCATCTGAAGTGGCTTCACTGTACATCTGTTGCATAAATCGTCCAGCCGCACCTACTGTACCTTGTGCAAACCTTCCAGCAGCACTTGTGCCATCTTTAACTCTTTCGCCCGCCCGTTCGGCTGCCTTATGGCCAAGTTTTCTTGCTCCATGCGGAACACCACGGTGTAAGTTGGCTTCTCTTTTAAAGTGTCTCTCAATACCTGCCGCACCATATCTTCTAAAGCTTTTTCCAAATCCAAATAGGTGATGCCTTGATATGAATAGAATCACCATCATCAGAGCTTCAAGAAACAGAGCTGTTCCGATTCCCATGTCACTGTTTGCAGCATATACGAGCCACCCAATATGAATTGAAAGTACAGTCGTTAAAGCCACAAGTCCAACAAATCCAGCAGCACAGAACGTGAGCAGTTTAAGCGTCCAAATATAAAGTATTCTTATGCCTCGGCCTGGAAGTATTGATATCAGGAATATGAGGGATGATATGAGGATCATAAGCATCATCATCGCACTTCCAGCAAGTCCAACACCGCCTAATAGACAAACCAGCAAAAGAAGTGGTGTTGTCACAAGAAAATAGAAAAAAAATCGCTCCCCCCCCACGACTTGGGCGACCGACTGTTCTTTTCTCAGATAGCTCCTTATAAATGTTCTCTCTGTCCATACTTCCAGGTACTGCATTTATCAGTCTGTCCCTATAAGGATCAACCAGACCTTTTTCTCCAATCTCCAAATCAGTCCATATGCGACCTATAAAAGCCTCCCAAATCTGATTATTAAGAAGTGTCAGCACAGCATCATCAGAATACCTTCCTTGTAGATCATTTTTGAATGTGACTGAATATGAGCTTTGAATAAACTTATTATTCATGCTATCTACAACAACTTTAGTGTATTTGACAGCAGTCATTGGTGCCGCATAGAACATGAATGAAATGGCATATATCGAAACCACACAAACTACGGTTCTATAAAATGCATGTTGCTTACCTCTTTCCAGCATTATTATACTGATTACCGCCACAATTACGGCTGTTAATGAAAAGAAGTTGTCAAAAATGGTCTCCTTCATGGGCATCATCACTGACTGAATCAGCGATTCAAATATTGTAAAAAGCGATGCTGTGTAAGCGAAAGTAACCACAAAACAAGTTGCACTGGTTAGATATCTGAGTACACCAAAGAAAAAAATTAGCTATTTTTGTGTCAACATCTATTTCATACCAACTCTGGTCTGGATCAGAATCAAAAACATAATTTGCTTCTCTATCAAGTTCTAACACAACCCCCCCATCCGTATCAATCAGATCTTTGGGTGAAGTGAGTCCGTTTGTCGATTCAGCGTAGACGACCGTTGAAAAGGAAATGAAAATAATGATCAGAGGAATGAAATTCTTAAGCGACTTTCTCATCTTCTCCATCACCCTTTCTTTGTTCTGGACGTGATGAGAATGCCTCAACCATTTCTTCTGGAATATCAATCCTCACGATTCCAGTTCTTCCGTCAAGATCTTGATGAAGCACATAGCGGTCCTTCATCTTTAATATTGATTTTATATTTGACTCATTCACTTCCATGCCTACATATTCTATAGCGCTAACTGCCTCAGATTCAATACCCATCTTATAGATAAACTTGATGCCGATGTTGTTCTTCAGTTCATCGTCTATGCTCGTTGCGTTCTGGTCAATAAGATGAATCGTTGTAAACAATGATCTCCCCCCCTGTCTAACCATAGACTCCATGAATTGCTGACCAAGTTGCACAAGTTTAATAAACCACTGCTCATCCACACCTATAAACTTTACAATATCTCGCTCTGAGAAACCGAATCGTCTTGCATGCTCAAGGAGAGGCATTAAAACAGCCAGGGAAATTGTTTCAGCTGTATTTAAGTCCTCCAGATTCTTGCCCTTATCCGGCATTGTCAGCCCTTGAACATCAATGACAGTCATTGCTCTGTTTATATTAAGAGCCTTGCTATTCCCATCAGAGAATAAGAGCGATGTCGAAGGAAACTCTTTCGCTCCCTCAATGAGGATACTTAAGTCACTGAACTCCGGTTCATACATGGCTAATTTGGGATCTTTTTTTCCAACCACCATTAACGAATTCTTCAACACGAAGCATACAAGGCACATCTTCTTTTAACGTCTCTTTACATGCCTTTGTAATGGCCAGGTATCTTCTATCACCAATTTTTGCGCGCCCTATAAAGCATAGTATCGTTACAGCTAGCTCGAATGCCTTTTTCTTGGCTTCTTCTAACTTCTTTCCTTTCAATCCTCTCAGATCGTAAACGAGATAAGGATCCAACATGCCAACAAACTCATCAGCACCGGAGAGCATTATAATGTCCAGGTGTTCCTGGAACTCAGCAGGCAAATGTTCTCGCATGCCCGTGCTATCCCCCCCTTTTGGATTTATAATGAGCGATTTGTTGCCTGCCAAGCCATTTAAGTATGCCAAATACAGCATAAGCAGTGTTTTTCCACCACCAAGTCGCCCTAAACTAGAAACGGCAGGTGACTTGTCTTCGAGTGCTGCCCTTGACGGGTTGTAAAATACTGGTTTTTCGAGACTGCCAAGTGCGGCAATGTAGAATCCAAATGGATCTCCAAGGAGCTCAGTGGCATTAAATACGCCAGAACACAGTACCCTTGGCAGCATTCTTTTTGTGAATGCCGACGTGATTTTCTTTGAACCAGGAAGAAACTCAACAAAAAAAACTTTCCTTGATCTGAAACTGACCTTTGCATTTCAATTTCGTATTCATCAAAGTAATTGATAACGGCCTGTGCTCTTCTTTCCATTAGTTCGTAATCATCAGCGTATACGCAAACGTTTATATTAACTTTGTAATAGTCAGATCTTGTCTGGTGAAGCTCATTGTCAAGCTCTTCAGCTTCTCGCTCCCCCCCTTCGTATACATTTTCCGGAACATCGCCGCCCTCTCGCATATGGCGCATCTGGTCTTTAACCGTGTTTTTTTTGTCTCTTAATTTGACCACGACTCGTCTTTGAGTCCTGTACATCTATGTCAATCTCATATTCCACCGGGAAATCAAGGGATTCCAGCCAGTAAAAGAATTCGTAATCAGGAAAAAGCAGACCATCATCAATAAATGAAACCGATAAAAATGACTGGTGGCTTACCCGCCCGTTTCCATGATGTATTTTTAGGTGCGGTTCTGTCTTGCTCATCTGAAGAAGTCCGCCACCAAGTGTGAGTACATCCTTCAGATCCGGTACAATAACACTTTTTCCTTTTCTCTCCTCTACATGATAACTGGGTCGCCACGGTGTTACATCCTTGTCCTTTGAATCCTCTGCATATTTTTCTGCTGCCTTTGTTCTCAGCTTTGGCTCTCCAATGCCCCCCCTATAAAAAGGCTGAACTTGAAGCCATTCTGTAGTGGATTCATTTATCGGTGTTACGTAATTTCCAATACGTCTAAACAGAGCCTCTTCACGCTTAGTATAGGCGTACATATCTTCTAATGGCAACTCAACGTTTTTAACGCCAAACGCATTGTCAACAGTGTCAAAAAGCGTTGTTCCAAGCTCTTTCACATCATCGACTATCTTTCCAAAGCCTTGCTTTTCAGATTTTTTTTAAGCTCCACAAGCATGAACTTCTTAATGCTGTTGGACTCATCCCCCCCAACTTTTTGAACCAAATAGTTTGTCTGAAAGTCAATGTGGTTTCTAGCAAGGTGCGCTAGTGGACCCCCCCTGAAGGTTTTCTTAAACTCCTCGGCTCCTGCTCTTATCGACTGCGTCCAGGGCTTGCCTAAAATCTTAATGTGCTTTGACTCTGTGCGCTTGAGCATTGTCGTGGCACGCTGGCGCATGGAGAACTTTTCTGGATCCGACTTGTGTCTGTATGCATCCAGTTTAATCTCATAACCAGCGTAGCAAGTACCCTGCTGCGTATAAATAAGGTTGTCATGGAAGTAGCTCATAGGACATTCCATTTTCATAGGCTCACCTCCTGTTATTCATAATCGTGCCTAAACTTTATCTTTTCCTTTTTGTCTGTCTCTACAAACACGTCAACTTTTCTCGTTTTCCTGTACTCGACATTCACTTTGATATGGATGTTTTCTGTTGATACGGCTTCCCAGTTCTGATACATCCCAGGTTCAAACAGAAATTCAATGTAATCGAAAACGTACTTGTACGGTGCTTTACCATCAAGCTTCAGTTTGTTGAGATAAACAGCAAGTCCAATGGGGGGGTAACCCAGATAAAAAGCGACATCGGTAAAAAAAATGCCCACAAAGGGCAACTTCGCCAGCATTGTCATGATGTTTGCCTTTTCCAGCGTAATATAGAGTCCGCCAAGCAGAGCAGTAGAAAAAACAAAGTAGCCGATCTGAGCAAATTCGAATTCAAAGCCTAGGTCTTTGCCAAATAAATGTGTGATTTTAAGAGTGAACTCCCAAAGGTTATTAAACATTGGAAGCCGTTCTCTTCTATTTTGGTTGCTCATATCCGTTACCTATTACTTAAAGTAGTTGGAAACAGCTTCTGCTATAGGTGCAAATCTTGCCGCCCCCCCTCCTGTGATAAAGAAAAAGCCAGCTCCAACAGCAACCATGCCCCCCCACATTTTAAACTTGTCCCCCCCTTTTAACAGAAATCTAAGAAACATTACAGCTATAATCAAATAACCTAAGTTAACTACATTGGAGTTGGCTTTACCTATTGCCTTATCCACTGGATTTGCATACGCAATAATCGGTGCTGTAAATCTGTTGTAAAGTGCTGCATTCATAATCGTATTCATTATTCATAATCCTCCATTTTTGATTCGATCTCTTCATGTCTCGATGAAATAGACTCGACATACCATTTTGTATCCTTTTTCACCATGATCATTTCATGGCTTAACATAAACCTGTACTCAAACACCTTTTCATACCAACTGCTTTTCACTTGAACAGCTACTCTCTCAGCGCTGCCAAGCTCAAAGGCTTCAAATGCTTCAATTTCATTAAACTGCCAGTCGCCTTCAAAACCTTGGCGGTCTGAATTGTCAACAAAATAACGTCCAATCTCATGCGGCTGTCCATTACTAAGTACATTGAAATATGATGCGACGGTTTCCCTAACAGGTGCAGCGTTGTTCATTGACAATCTAAAAAGACCTGTGTACTCCCTACTTGATGTTCCAGTGCCTTCCTTCTCAGGTTCTATCGATGGTGGTGCAACTATAGCTAGACCACTTTTTTTTCATTCCTAATCAGTATCTTTAGGCGCACTCTACCACTTGATGTAATTTCGCTTATCACATTGTTTTCAAATTTCTCTTGGATCTGATCATATCCCACAGACACCGTGGCTTCAGCCAAATCATCAGATACGCTTCTACCACTAATAAACTGCGCTGATCTTACGAGCTGCTTCTTTCCGTCCATTTGCGAGTCAATAAGAAGCTGGTAGCCTGAAGTATATGGCTCAAGTCTTTCCTTATAGTTATCGGTCTTACCCATCAAGGTTAGATACTCGCTTGCAAACCCTTCAGCGAATCCCTTGAACTCATCGGACTCATTGAATACTTTAGGTTTATTTGCAACTTCAATGGCTACGGCTGTGGCGGCTTCCCTCACAGCTTTCGTATCTTTTAAGAAAATGCTATAAAAGAGCCCAAGAAGAATGAGTGCCAGACCAATCCAAGCAAGTAGTCGCTTAGCCGGTCTTAAATCAATCTTCTTGGGCTCCAAATACTGTACACCTTTTTCTCTTTTGAGTTTTCCTTTGCCTATCACCGACTTCCTCCTTAATGCCTAAAAGTTATACTTGCTCTCAGATCCAGATTCATCATTTTCCTTATCCTCTTCATCTTCAGCATCCCATTCATTTAGATCAATTACTTCCTCATAGATTTCATCATCACCATCATTCTCATCTTCTTCGAACTCTGTTTGTGAATCCTCAAAATCGCTGCTTTCGTCTTTATCCTCGTATATATCGTCTTCAAATTCTTCTGCTGGCTCTTCGAAATCATCTGACGGGATCACTTCGTCCTCTAGAACAATAAGGCGACCATTTCTGTAATAGCCTGGCTTAATATGCTCCCTTTTAAAATAAGGTGCTTGGAACCTGATCGGATCAGAACCCGTTGTCATAACAAAGCGTCCCTTTATTGCCTTTAGGTTAACAGCTGCATTGGATCCCAAGACCATCATAGAAGGCTGCACATCAGTCATTTTTCCTGATATACGTAGAGACATATTATTCTTAATTTGACCTGTGATAACCTTTGCATCAGGTCTTTGTGTTGCTGCTATTAAATGGATACCTACGGCACGCCCAAGGCGTGCAATCGTTGACAAATAACCTTCTATTTCATCAAGTAGCTCTATTGTGGCCTGATCAAACTCGTCATCTTCTTCCTCATTAGCTCCTTTTTTCTTAACCCCCCCAGATCTGTCCATAATTTCTGCCAGCTCATCCACGCAAACAATCACCCTTGAAAGTTTCTCATCTTCACTTACAAGATCATGGTACTGATACATGTTTTCTACATTGTGTTTTTTAAAGATCGCTAGTCTAGCTTTAAGCTCTCTTTTTACATCCTTCAAAAGTTCTGCTGTTCTTTTGTAAGTTGATGTTACAGGTCCAAACTCCTCAAACTTGCGCATATTAACGCCGCCTTTAAAGTCGATAGGGATAATATAGTGTCCCTGCAAAATCATCTGCCAGATCAGCAACTCAAAGAGAACTGATTTTCCTGAATCTGTAACACCAGCGATTAATATATGAGGTGTACTTTTCAGGTTAGATTTTACAAGACCTAAAAGTCCCTCACCAAGAATCAACTCACCTTCCTTTGTTGGAAAATATCTATCATCTTTAATATCATAGAGAGATTTTAACGGTTCTTTTACTGTAAGCACTTCAAATATCTGCTTTGATTTTTCAGCTAACTCAATGTTCACAACATTTGTTTCCAGAATATTCTCAATCGCGTACTTGTTTTCTTTCCAAATCTGCAGTTCTGAGCCTTCAAGTTTAAAACTTTTGATTGTAACCTTCTCATTATTGCCTTTTCTATCGCCAAGGTACTCAGGAAGGTTTTTGGTCTTGACTATTCGACCAAAGTACTCAATTTCCCTGGTTCCTTTTGCATGAAGTCCGATTTTCTCAAACTTGTTGTCTAGATCCTGCTGAATTTTGTAACGTTTTCTTAATTCATGGGCTTTCACATCCGATACAATCACCATGATCACAGATGTGCGCATTTTTGACAGCTCAAGCTTGTAAATGTTCCAATTGAACTCCTGGTCAATTTCATCAAGTTTAGCTTTCCAGTCGTTTATAGATACACTTGCCGTGGAGAATATTCTCACCACTGTGTCTGCATCTACATACTTTTCCTTTAGAAGCCTTGGCGCCATATAAACGCTTTCAACTGATCCACCTTCATCTATTCGATCAACTTTGTTGCTTCCGTACAACCTAATCCTTCTAAACTTATCTTCGTATAATAACGAACGCTTTTTCCACTGCTTACCGACATTTACAAGTGACTTTAAAACAGCCGCAGTAAGTGGTATAGACGCAATAGTTGCATAATAGATGTTTTCAAATGATATCCAGCCCAACTTAATTTCAGAGTTGCTTTCAATTGCCTCAATAAGTAATCCAGTAAGATCTGAAAGAACCTTAGAGCCTAGTTGAATATAATCACCAAGAAAATGCGCAAGCACATAGGATCCTGAAGCGCCAATAACAACACCGGCAACTACTTTTGTAAGATCCTTTCTTGCATCCGGATCATACTTGATGTCCAGTGATCTTATCCTCTTAATGCCATCCGACACACTCCCCCCCGTGACATTAAAGTTCATGTTATTTATCTTCTTTTCCCACTCATCAGCTTTCTTATTGAACTCTTTTTCTATTTTGATTCCAAACTTGTTAAAATCATCTTCAAAACTCAACCTCTCACCACCTTTTGTCTTCTCAGATTGTAAACACAATAAAAGCTACTCCACATAATGAAGCAGCTTTCTAACTATTAAAACTCATTAATCTCACCTTTCTAAAAATGGGTACAGATATCCTGTATTAAAATATCATGCGATTTTGCTACCCCCCCCAGTCGGATACTTGACACAATGCAAATCACACTTTTTCTTTATTCTCTGATGAGCACTTTTTTATAGTTCCTAGTGTTTTACCAAGCTTCCTTGATATTTCACCCTTGTTATAACCTTCATTCAAAAGTTCATAAACAATTTTCTCTGTACCTGATAAATCATCAATAAAATGTAATTCTCTATCCAAAGCTGACTTTACTTTCTTAATACCATTATTAAAAATTTCATGACTTATTGATCCATTTGAATCAAAACCTAACGTCGTATCGATTCTACTGAACGGTATTTTGGGGGGGCTCTTAGATCTTATTGAAAGAACTTTGAATTCATTTTCTGTCAATTTTGCTCTTTTAATATCCTGTTCAGAAAAACCGTTAAACTCATATACAATTTTTTCTTTAATCACACTTCTTGCTTCTCCCACCTCACTACGCATTGATCTAATGGCCGGAAGATCGTAATCTTGCATGTACTGTTTGTTGTTACATCTGTTTTCATCAACATACTTCCCCCCCAATGCTTTGTGTACATTTGAATATTCAATGTACAAGTCCATAAATGTACTCATATAATCACCTTCTTTCTAATACTAAATAGCAATTTTTGTTCGAATTACAATTAAATTGTTATCAATCCCCCCCGTTTAACAGCGGTGATTCTCCAAAAAAAATTACTTCTTGAACTTTTTAGGAAATAATATTTCCATCTCCTCCCCCCCAAGTTTTTCCTCAAAATACTGCATTCGTTCAAATGTCATTTCCGTCTCACCTCTAAGACAAGCCCTTACAGTATTTTCATGCTTAACCCAATCATCCGCGATATCCTCTACTCCTATGTCAAGTAAATTCAATCCGTCAATAACTTCAGGATAAGGACTGTTTTTAATTTGAATACGATTATATAATGCCACGACACACCTCCTATATTATTAGTATAATACCAATATTATTGTTATACATCAGATTATACTCCTGTTCTACTGGTATTTCAACTACTATATGTACATAATTTATTTATACCTATATAATGCTTTTAGACATATATATATATCATGAATTTAATGGCGGGTGTGATAATTATGAATTCTGTACCAGCACTAATTAAGAAAACTTTCGGATCTCGATTAAGGTCGTTGAGAATTAACAAAAATCTAACTCAAGAGGATCTTGCTGAATTATTCAATACTAAACATCCGGATGTGAAATTTTCTGCTTCAACCGTTGGAAATCACGAACAAGGCGCAAACTTTCCTACAGTCGTTCAACTCTACATATACTGTGATATCTTCGAAGTTTCTTCAGATTATATGCTTGGAAGAAGTAATTTAACCAAATGGTCTACAACTGAGGAAATTTCTAATGCTGTTAAGATAGCCCTTGTTACTGATAATTCTGGTGATTACAAGAAAATAGCTCTTAAAGTTTTAGAAATCCTCGATATTGATGTTGATTCTCTGACTGATCAAGATCGAACATTCTTTAATAAAAACATCTTCCGCGCAATAAACAAGCTCTATGAAGGTAAATTGTTATAGTATATTAAGTGCTCAGAATCCGTTCTGAGTTCTTTTTTTATTTCATCCAA
>JDSG01000061.1_pt1 | contig 49563 bp, 71 predicted proteins | sample 199341 | NCBI WGS metagenome assembly JDSG01 (sample SAMN02584197, study PRJNA231836) | bioreactor metagenome | isolation source: continuous culture bioreactor short generation time transfer1 day 52 after... | place: Germany: Bremen | reverse complement strand
CTTTTTTTTGCTCCGTTTCCGAGGCAAAAACAACCCCCCCCACAAGATGCGTTATCTGCGGGGGGGGAGCGTTGTTATATCTAATTGAGCATACTATGTCAATACATTTTTAAAACAAATATCACTTTTTTTCGAAATATTTTGCAGAAGCCTTATCAGCCATCATCATATCCACCACTGTAACCGCTGTCATAGCCTCTGCCACAGGGACTACACGTGGGGGGGCAACACATGGATCATGACGGCCTTCCGTTATGACAATCTTTTCATTCCCGTAGAGATCCATCCCTTTTTTAGGCACTGTAATGGAGCTGGCCGGCTTAACTACAAACCTGAACACTATATCCTGACTGGAAGCCATACCGCCTAGTGTGCCGCCTGCATTGTTTGAAAGGAAGCCGTACTTAGTAACCTCGTCGTTATGCTCACTGCCACGCATTAATGCCGCCTCAAAGCCGCTTCCGAACTCTATCCCTTTAACGGCAGGTATAGAAAGTATTGCGTGTGCGAGTTTTGCATTGAGCCTGTCAAAAACAGGTTCGCCCACTCCCACAGGGACACCCGATACAACAACCTCTACAATAGCACCCACAGAATCACCTGCCTCTTTAGCCTCTAGGATATACTCTTCCATCTTAACTGCGGCATCAAGGTCACATGTTCTGATTATATTCTCTTCAATAACTGATAAATCACGCTTATCTGCTTTGTGCGGACCAACCTGAGTCACATAAGCTTTAATCTCGATCCCTGAACGGGCTAGTATCTTCTTCGCTATAGCACCGGCACAAACTCTGCCTATGGTCTCTCTCGCAGACGATCTGCCGCCCCCCCCTCTGTGGTCTCTGATACCGTATTTAGAAAAATAAGTGAAATCCGCATGCCCAGGTCTGAAAAGATTCTTTACGGCATCATAATCTCTCGACATCTGGCTCTTATTAAACACCATCATCATAATAGGTGTGCCTGTCGTCTTACCTTCGAAGATACCGCTATATATTTCGACAGTGTCTGACTCATCCCTCGGCGTGGAGACTTTACTCTGTCCCGGTCTTCTCCTATTAAGCTCTTCCTGAATCTCTTCCACAGATATCTCCACCTGCGGCGGACAGCGTCAAGAACAACACCCACCGCCTTGCCGTGGCTCTCACCGAATGTTGTTATTGTAAAATTCTGTCCGAATGTATTTCCTGCCATGAAATTCTCCTAAATATATATTTTATCTAAATAATGTAACAAGCTCGCCATTTCTTCGTTACTCATACTATTATATTATTACTTAAATCCTCCGACCAAAGGAAGGAGAACTCATAGGATGCTCTAATCATCAACTGCTAATGTATACTTCATATGGTTGTAAGATTGCCGCGTCGCTACCCTCCTCGCAATGACGACAAACGTACAACTAGGATGCACAAATCATCTACTCTGGGTAAGCCGCAGGATGCTAATCCTGTGCCTTACTCGGCGAGGACTTCGCCGCCTGTGATCTTGAAATGCTTACCGCTGTTTACATCTTCGCACATACAGGCTGTATCTCGCCTCGGTCTTCGTAACCGTTGGATTCCCAAGTTCCTTGGATGTAGTCCTTCATGAAATATATTCTCTTAAGCCATTTACAGCTCTTATATCCCCCCCAAAGGTTAGGTATGACCATCCGTATAGGACCGCCGTACTCAAATTCTATCTCTTCACCTGCGACATGAGTGCATATGAGTATACGGGGGGGATTATCCATATCCTCTGCCCACACGCGGTATTATATCCGCCATAGCTTTCAGTATATACATATTTATACTCACCGGGATTCGCCCAGCTGACAAAATCCGCCCAGCTTATCCCCCCCTGCCAGTCAGCACGTACAGACCATCTGGAAACTGATGTCAGTCTGCTGTTCAGAGTCTTCTGCTGAAACATAGCAAGAAAATCATCTATCTGATACTTACCTGCCTTTTCCGTCTCTCCGCCTATCTGTATAGTATAGTCAGCTCTGTCGGGAACTTCTTTGAGCTTCTCTATATTAAATACAGGACACTTTACACTTCTTAAAAAAAACCCATCTATATCGACCTCGCCACTAGCAAACCTAAAAATGCTGCCGATAAACCCAGAGCAAAATTCCCCCCCATTATATATAAAAATGCAGACAGCATTGCACCACTCCTGAAAAGCGTAAGAGCCTCCACAGAAAATGTAGAAAACGTTGTAAATGCTCCCAGAAACCCCCCCACTGCAAGCAGGAGACGCATATTTTCACTGATTACAATCTTCTCGAATGAATACACAAACAAAGCTCCGAGCAGAAAAGACCCAAGTACATTCACAATCATCGTACCGTAAGGGAATTTACTGCCGAACAGGTTAAGAGCCCCCCCCTGCGAAACATAGTATCTGGCGACTGCACCTGTGAATCCACCCAGCCCAATTAACAAAATTTTCATTTACATACCTTCATTTAACCCTTATATAAAAAAGATGGAATATCCACAAGGCGTTTTTGCCATTTGTATAATAGCATTTATCTTAAATCTTCCGTTCGGCTGGCTGAGGACATACACTAAGAAGTTCTCGATATCTTGGGCTGTGTGCATCCACGCACCCATACCTATGGTAGCACTTATCAGAATATATACCCATACTGATTGGATTTATATACGTTTTCCTTGTCTGCTCCGTTGCGGGTCAGATCGCAGGGTCTAGGCTGAAATACAGATTTTCTAAATCTTCTTGATCTTCAACCTCAGAGAATTCGTCACCACACTCACAGAAGAGAATGCCATTGCAGCACCTGCAAACATAGGTGAAAGCTGGATGCCGAATATCGGATAAAACACTCCTGCCGCAAGAGGTATAAGAGCTATATTATAAAAGAAAGCCCAAAAAAGGTTTTGTTTAATCACTGTGAGAGTGAAACATGACAGATTGATCGCCTTCACTATCCGCCCCCCCGTGCTGTCACCCAGAATTGTTATATCACCCGACTGCATAGCCACGTCCGTTCCGTTACTCATGGCAAACCCGACATCACTCGCCGCCAAAGCTGCAGCATCATTTACGCCGTCACCGACCATAGCAACTATGTCACCCTTAGCTCTGTAGTCCTGCAATATATCAAGCTTACCCTGCGGACTTATCTCACTGTAAAACTCCGCTATACCTATTCTATCAGCAACAATTTTCACTGCCTTCTCGTTATCACCTGAGACAATCACCGGCTGACACCCCCCCTGTTTTTCAGTGCCTGAACCGTCTTATAAGCATCAAGCTTGACCGTATCTGTCACACCGAACATACCGACGTATTTAGAATCGACTGCTATATAAACCCTCGATCCCTCGAATGCCGATTCATTTACATCTATATTGTGACGCTCCAGATAGGCTTTTTTTTACCTGCCAGCACCCTCTTACCGTTTATAAGGCAGTTACGCCTTCGCCGTCGTGATTCTCAAAATCTGCCGCCTCGATAATATCAACACTACTCTCCTTCGCATACTCAACTATGGAGTTAGCAAGCGGATGGTCAGAGAGAGACTCAAGGGATGCGGCATAAGATAAAAACTCATTTTTGTCCAGTCCATCCTCGATCTCACAAACCTCAACCTGCAAATTGCCTGTTGTCAGTGTCCCTGTCTTGTCAAAGATGATTCGATTGACCTTACAAGCCTTCTCAAGAGTTTCACCATTTTTAACAAGGATACCGCTGGACGCTCCACGCCCCCCCGTACTCACCATAACGGCTGTCGGAGTCGCCAACCCCCCCATCGCACAAGGACAAGCCACAATTAAAACCGACACGAAAGCAAGCAGACTATTGGCAAGAACAGGTGCAGGACCTACAAAGAACCAAGCCAAAAACGTAACACCTGCGATAACCATAACTGTAGGGACAAAAACTGATGAAACCTGATCAGCCATTCGCTGAACCTTCGGCTTTGAGGCTGTGGCACTCTTTACTGTCTTGATGATTCCTGCCAAAACAGTTTCGTTCCCGACTGTGGTTGACGTATAAATTATAGAACCCGATGTGAGGATTGTTCCGGCATAAACTATGTCTCCGCTACGCTTTGCAACGGAAACCGATTCGCCTGTCAGCATAGATTCATCAGCCCGACCCTCACCTTCGAACACTTCACCGTCCACGGCTATAGCACCGCCCGGTTTTACACGTATCTTGTCACCTATACGCAGATGACTGGCAGGAACTTCCTTCTCGCCGTCCTCACTAACCAGAAATGCAGTCTTGGGAGCTAGATTCAAAAGAGCTTCTATAGCACCTTTTGCACGTTTTTTCGCACGTGCTTCCATCAGACGGCCAAGCAGGATGAATGATATGATCACACAAGCGGCATCGTAATATACGAAATACCCGCCTCTGCTTTTAAAATACTCGGCAAATACAGTCACAAAAGCTGAATATATAAAGGCAGACAGAGTCCCCCCCACCGCAAGGAGGGTGTTCATATCTGAGGTACGGTTTTTGAGGTTTTTCCATGCTATCCGATAAAAGATACCTCCGCCAAAATACATGACAAAAAGTGAGAGGATCATAAGAATGTAAAAGTTATAAGCCTCGATTGCAGGAATTTTAACCATCGACAGAGTAAAAACAATTAGTGACAAAGGTGCTGCTATCATAAATTTCTTCGAGTAGTAGGAGCTTGCTTCATCCTCTATATCGTCCTGATCAACCCCCCCTTTGAACTCATAACCTATCCGCACTATCTCTTCGCCTATCAGGTTTGTGTCCACAACTTCGGGGGGGTCAAAATTAACAGACGCAGTATTTGTCGCAAGGTTGACAACCACCGAATCCACACCTTCGAGCTTTTGCAGCTTATTCTCCACCCTGCGAACACATGCTGCACATGTCATTCCGCCGATGTTTATACTTTTTTCTATATTTTTATCAGACATAAATAATTTCTCCTTAGCAGAGCTTAATATAAGAAAGCCCCCCCACTCTTTTTCAAGTGAGGCTTGCGGATAATATCATATTTACTATGTTTGTTTGCAGTCCTAGCAAACAAACAAAATCACTACGCCTGAACAAGTACAGGCTGCGTTTCCACTTCGTTGAAACCTACGCAGGATAATCCTGCTTCGGTTCACTACGTGAGGCACGTCCTGTGCCTTAATCCAGCAGGGCGTGTTCTATAACCTCTTCAAACTGGCTCACATACACGATCTTGAGTGAGTTTTTGGCGTATTTCGGGAGGTTGCGAAGATCCTTTTCGTTCTTTGCAGGGACAAGAACCTTCTCTATGCCATGCCTTTTTGCCGCGAGCAGTTTTTCTTTCAGACCGCCTATAGGTAAAACCTTACCTGTAATCGTTATCTCGCCTGTCATAGCTACCTTTTTGTTCACCTTGCGTCCTGTAAAGCAGGATACGAGTGCCGTAGCCATTGTTATACCTGCTGACGGACCATCCTTTGGAATAGCTCCTGCAGGGACATGTATATGTATATCAAGTTTTTCGAAATCTTCAGGATCGATATTCACCTTGTCACCGATAGTACGGACGTATGTAAAAGCAGCCCTAGCCGACTCCTTCATCACGTCGCCAAGCTGACCTGTGACATTCAAGACACCCTTCCCTTTGAACTTTGTACACTCTACAAAGAGCACATCACCGCCGACAGGCGTCCATGCAAGCCCTGTCACAGTTCCGACTTCGTTATCTTTAAGCTCTTCGTCGCCCGTATACTTCTCTGGTCCGAGATACTTCTCCAGAGCTTTATCAGTCACCATAAATGACTTACGCTTGTCGCCTTCGGCAATTTTGCGGCCTATCTTGCGGCAGACAGTTCCGATGGTTCGCTCCAGATTTCTGAGTCCGCTCTCTCTGGTGTATCCTGAAATAAGAGCCGCCAAAGCGTTTCTGGAAAACTTAACCTCGTAGTCATCAAGACCGTTTTCACTCTTCTGCCTTGGGATAAGATACTTGTCGGCAATCATTATCTTCTCTTCCTCGGTATATCCGGGTATTTGTATCATCTCCATCCTGTCCAGCAGAGCAGGAGGTATAGGATCAAGATAGTTTGCGGTTGTTATAAACATAACCTTGGAAAGATCAAGCGGAACACCCATATAGTGATCGACAAAATTTACATTCTGCACTGGATCAAGGACTTCAAGCAGAGCACTCGAAGGGTCGCCCCCCCTGAAATCCGAACCTAATTTATCTATCTCATCAAGCATAAAAACAGGGTTGTTCGAACCTGCTGTTTTCATCCCCCCCTGAATAATCTTACCGGGCAACGCACCGATATATGTGCGTCTGTGACCTCTGATCTCCGCCTCGTCACGCACACCGCCGAGAGACATACGGACATACTTACGCCCCCCCATGGCTCTGGCTATAGACATCCCCCCCAGAGAGGTCTTACCAACCCCCCCCGGAGGTCCTACAAGACAGAGTATCGGGCTCTTCATATCGGTTTTGAGCTTGCGGAGTGCAAGGAAGTCAAGGATTCTGTCCTTCACTTCGTCCAGACCGAAATGATCTTCATCCAGAATAGCTTTCGACGCTTTTATATCCAATTTATCCTTAGTGGATTTGCTCCACGGAACTTCTATCATCCAGTCTAGATAAGTTCTGGCAACTGTTGACTCTGCCGAGTCCTGATGCATCTTTGAAAGCCTGTCGAGCTGTTTCATAGCCTCTTCATTGACCTTCTTAGGCATCTTGCATCTCTTTATCTTCTTACGGTATTCTTCCATCTCAGCAGAGAAATCATCCTCTTCACCCAGCTCTTTTTTGATAGCTTTAAGCTGTTCACGGAGGAAATACTCCTTCTGGCTTTTATCTATCTCGCCTCTGGCATCGTTCATTATCTTCTGCTGAACTTCCAGAATAGATATCTCACGAGTTAAAAACTCACCTACTTTTTTAAGCCTTGCAATTGGGTCTTCAAGCTCCAGCACTTCCTGTGCTTCATCGACTTTGAGCCCCCCCAGATTAGAGACGATAATATCGGCAAGCTTACCTGCCTCTTCTATACTCTCTATAACAGCTACCAGATCGGGGGGGAGCATAGGCTTGCCAAGGGTGACAGCCTGAGCTAGCTGCTCTTTTATGTGTCTGAGGAGTGCTTCACTCTCCGGATTCTCCTCTTCTTCCATATCTTCTATCTCTGCAAACTGCACTCTATAGCCTTCGTCAGATTCGAGGTGCTCGACAATACGCCCTCTTTTAATCCCCCCCTGTACCAATAGCTTTATTCTGTTATCAGGCATCTTAAGCATGCGGAGAATAACCGCAACCGTGCCCACTTCATATATATCATCAGCCTCAGGCTCTTCATCCACGGGGGGGTCTTTCTGGCACGCCAGAAAAATAAGTCTGTCTTCATTCAATGCTTCATTAACAGAGGCTATACTCTGGTCTCTCCCCCCCACGTAAAGCGGTATAACCATGTAAGGGAATACTACGATATCTCTAACCGGCAGCAATGGAAGTTGATCAGGGATAGTTATTTCTGTTTCGAACTGTTCCATATTGCCCTCCTGAAAAAAAATTAATAATATTAAAAATCACACTCGCAATTGTCTCTGGCAATTCTGACTTCCAAAACGCCCTCTTTAAGCTTGGCTCTTGTTTCGCCGTCATTTACGCAAAACGGCAAACGCAGAACCCGTTTAAATCTGATGGCTTCACGCTCAACACGAACATAGCTGACGTTTGGTATATCTATCTTTGGTCTGAGCCCTTCTATCACTATCAGATCATCATACTGGTATACAGTAAAATCGTTTGTGGAAAGCCCTGCTAATTCAACAAAAATGATCACTTCGGTATCTGTAATCACCACATCCATGGGAGGCGTGCCTGTCTCAGCCACCTCAACTTTGCTGGATGAGATAAATTTGATCAGCTCCTCGACCTCTTTCTTCATGAGACCGTGGATAAACCTTATCTTCTCGATAGAGTCGTAATTATCGTGCATTTCTACACCTCATTGGGGGGGCTAATACAGTTTACTTGCACCCTTAAGGACATTTATTGCGTGTTCACGCAGATCGGGACGCTCCAAAGCAAAATGTACAACCGCTTCAAACAAGCCGTGCATATTGCCGCAGTCGAACCTTTGACCTTCAAAAAGGTAGCCGTATACTCCCTGTTTCATCGCAACATCCAAAATAGCATCGGTAAGCTGAATCTCACCGCCTGCCCCCCCTCTTGTGGTATGCTCCAAAGCATCCATAACATCAAGGGTAAGGATGTACCGACCTATTATAGCCATGTTCGAAGGCGGATTAGACTTAGGTTTTTCAACCATGCCGTCCAGTTTATACAGCCCTGCACTCTCTTCTTTGCCCAGCTTTACTATACCGTACTTAGAAGTGTCACTGTCAGGAACTTCCATAAGCGAGACTACCGAGTTTCCTGTTTTATTATAGTTATCTATAAGCTGTGCGGTCACAGGCTTTTTACTCATTATAATATCATCCGGCAGAATAACTGCAAATGGTTCTCTCCCCCCCACAACGTCTTTCGCACACAAAACTGCATGCCCAAGACCCAGTGGATTTTTCTGCCTGACGTAAGTTATATCGCACATGGAAGAGAGTCTTTTCATATCTTCCAGCACGTCCATCTTTCCTGATTCTTCGAGTTGATATTCCAGCTCAGGGGGGGTTCTGTCGAAATGATCTTCGAGTGCTCTCTTGCTTCTGGCTGAGATGAATACCACCCTTTCCACTCCGGCAGCTATTACTTCCTCAACAGCATACTGTATGAGCGGTCTGTCGATCAGCGTAACCATCTCTTTCGGCATAGATTTTGTTGCCGGAAGCAACCTTGTTCCGAGACCTGCGACCGGGAAAACTGCTGTCCTTACTTTCATAATAAAATCCTCTTATTTAAATATAGTCCGCCGTAGCCGACTACCCGTTCATTATCACCATTCACGACACCGCTATGGGTGTGCTCAACAAAAACAGGCTCAACAGCCCCCCCTTTCATCTTCGAATACTCTATGCCTATACATGCAGGGATAACTCCGCACATGGATATCTGCATCTCGGCAACGGTTTTATATAAACCGACGGCATCCATTGCCATCAGCTTGTCTATTGCCGCCTTATCCTTTATCTCTGTGGTTTCAACATCTTCGAAGTGATTAAAATCAGAACTGACTAGTATAAGTGCCTGTTTTGCACATTCGGAAATATGCTCAGCCGCACTCAATATCTCATTTATATTCAGATGTTTTATCGTTATACAGACAACCTTGGCTTTCGGATTAAAATATCTGATCATCGGGATGATCACTTCGAGTGAGTGTTCCCCCCCTGAATGAGCGGAAGCGTCCCTATTAAACAACGGGTGCTTACATAACTCGTAAATGGTCTCTTTATCGTGGACGACATCCCCCCCTAAGGGCGATTCCCACTCCCCCCCTTCAGGGAATACGGAAACGCTGGAGCCAGCTCCTGTATGATTAGGTCCAAGCAATATGACTAAGTCAGGGATATTTATTGAAGAGAGGGTGTGCACTGCTGTTGCACCGGAATAAACATAACCTGCATGAGGGACAAGAACACATGCGGCGTTCTCTTTCTCAACGGTAAGCTCATGTTTTTTTATGAAAGCATTGACAGAATCTGCATCAGACGGATAGAAAGTACCCGCTACCGCTGTCTGTCTGTACATATGTATCTCCCCCCCACCTTTTCAAACCACTGATCTGTCATCTTTATAGATATGTTGAAAAAAACTGAAGTCGTTGACAAGCACCAGATGCTTATCAACATTGTTGACTATCCAAGGCATTCTGTTTCTGGATATTACCAACTCTTTTACTTTTTTGAAGTTAAACTTTTGCAAAAATTTGAATCTGGTCGACAAGACCGCAATATGGTCATTGTGCTTTGAGCCGATTGTTATAAGCCTGTTCCCCCCCGACGCACACATCTCTATACGCTCTTTACCTATGAAAAATATGAAATAATCTCTACCGAGAGCTTCTTTGAGATCAAAATCCGTGTCATACATAATAAGCTTTTCGTTGCCGCCCAAAAATTCCATATACCCTGTGACGATGGTGGCGTGATCGTTATCCGCAGTGATTTTACTGAAGCTCGTGGCACTGCTGACAGGTGTTGTAACAACATCCTTATCACTCAGGACACCACGCCTAAGCAAGCACAGATCGACTATATCACCCGACTGCAGTTCGCCTGACACACCCGAAAGCTCAGTCTTGATTTTTGAAACTGCCATGCCTGACAAAAAGTTCTTCTTCATTCTGGAAAATGCCTTTACATCGCTGTTTGACGATTCTCCCGGGAAGATAGTTTTGTATGTGGAATTGTAAAACATATGGATATTAACTGCGTCTATCTCAGGAAACTGATCATTACGCACCAGTACGACATCACGTCCAAAACTGCGTACTGTCTCGGCAATCTTCAGCATGTTAGGTGAAGGGTTCAAAAATATATATTCAGCCATTAGTTAATATCATATACCTTTATTTCGTTATAAAAAGCATCCCTCTCCACCGCTGTCAGCCCTGCAGAACTCACGAAATCCACTAATGATTCCACTGTAAGCCCTTCACTGCTGGTTGCACCTGCGGCATGAGTGATATTCTCTTTTATTATTGTACCATCAAGGTCGTCCGCACCAAAGCGTAGTGCTATCTGAGCTGTCTTTTCGCCCAGCATAACCCAGTAAGCTTTTATATGAGGTACATTATCAAGCATTATGCGTGAAACAGCAATAGTCTTTAGATCTTCCACCCCCCTGTTGCCGGATAAAGATCGTTAAGAAATGTATTTTCAGGGTGAAACGACAAAGGGATAAACGCCAGAAAACCACCTGTCTTCTCCTGAAGATTCCTTATGGCTTCCAGATGTCTCAGCTTGTGTTCATCCTTCTCTATATGCCCGTAAAGCATTGTGGCATTTGTCTTTATGCCGTTATTATGTGCGAGCTCGTGTATCTCTGCCCACTTGTCGGCAGGTATCTTCTCGGGGGGGCATATGATATTTCTGATCTCAGGGTCGAAAATCTCCGCTCCGCCGCCCGGCATCATTCTAAGCCTGATTTCTGCAATTGCTGCAAAACCTGTTCGGCTGACAACCCTGATATGCCTACAAAATACTCTATCTCCACCGCACTGAAAGCCTTGATCACTTTTTCAGGATACGCCTCATTTAAAGCGGCAAGCGAGTCCGTATAGAACTGAAAGGTTTTGAAGGGTGTAAACCACCGACAATATGTATCTCTACTGCCCCCCCCGCCCTTTCTCTTCAACATATCTGAGCATTTCGTCTATCTCGTATATATATGCTCCGTCGTCCCCCCCTTCGTCTTTTGCGAAGGCACAGAACCTGCATTTACTAACGCAAATATTTGTATAATTAAGATGAAGATTTCTGACAAAGAAGGTTTTTTTACCCCCCCATTTCTGTTGTCTGATTTCATCCGCTTTGATTCCTAATTCGAGAAAGTCTCTTTTGAAAAGATTATCCACAGTTTTAATATCTCCATTTGCTGAAACTGTCTATTTCAGAAGTAGTTGAAAAACTAGCACAATAGGTGGCATTTATCAATAAATAACTGCCTGCAGAATCAGCTGGAGCACTGAATAGACCCTTCCTGAAAAACCGAAACTCTGTTTCTGCCCGATTCTTTAGAATAATACAGTGCAATGTCAGCCTTCTGAACAAAGCTATCGACATTATCACCGGATTTATGGCTTGCAACCCCCCCGAAGCTGCAAGTGATCTGCTTGCATTTAGTAAACTGGTTTGACGCTATAATCTCTCTGATGTTCTCTGCCTTCTCACGAGCACCTTCAAGGTCTGTCCCCCCCGGCATCATCAGGACAAATTCTTCGCCGCCGTATCTGGCGAACACATCGGATTTTCTTATATTCTTCGTAACCAGCTCTGTAAGCTCTATAAGTATCTTATCACCAACCTGATGACCGTATCTGTCGTTTACGTCCTTAAAGAAATCTATATCCATAATTAATATAGCAACATCCTGACCGTATCTGGACACCCTATCAAGTTCTTTTTCAACGTCGTCAAAGAATTTCTTACGGTTATGGATTTTAGTGAGTGGGTCCTGCTGCGAAAGCATCCTGTAAAGCTGTTTCTCTCTCTCCAGAGAAGTCACGTCTGCAAAGGACAACAGCCACTCATCCTTTTCAGGAACGGCTTTTATATTCATCAGACAATTTGTTTCTTCATCAGAACCAAGAGCTTTCAGAATAACCATCCTGTTTCGTATCTGCTCTCTCTCAACCTCTAATATCCAGTCTCTGACACTCTTACCTGTATAGAACATATCCCTTTTCTGAACCAGAACCGAGTTTATATTTTTATATTTTTCGATATAGTCCTCAACACTTGAACAGCCTAAGAATTCCTTAAACGACTCATTAAGATAAGTACATTTTTTTTCCGTCGGTCGTTATTACGAAATTAGGGTTCAGGTCTAGAACTTCACGGAGGAAATTATTATGATTCTCCATCTGCTTTTCGTGGATGATCGACGAGGATATCTTTTTAACCACATCTATAAGATATGAAAAATCCACAGGTTTCTTGATATATTTATCTATTCCGATGTCAATGGACTTCAAGAAAAGCTCTTCATCATTGTGCCCTGTTGTTACTATGATAGGAACATGCGGATTGATCTTTTTGATCTTGTCGGACATCTCCAGCCCGTCCATTACGGGCATCCTTATGTCTGTTATAATGAGGTCGGGCTTATGCTCTTCAAAAGCATCCAAGGCTTCTTTACCGTTGCTGAAAACAAATAGATTATCCGTACGTCTGCGAAGGAAACGGACAAAGCCTTCTCTGATTGCAGGTTCATCTTCAACATAAAATATTCGTATTTCAGAAATAATATCTTCTTTCATACACCACCAATGTTATTAATCAATAATATCATAAAATTGTTTATCATATAGTGTAAAATAACTATCGACGAAAATAAACAAAAAAAAGGCTCTGCTGTTAACAGAGCCTTTATGGATATGAAAAATCTTTTTATTACAGTAAGTAAAGGACTCCTAAAAATCCTGCAATACTCATCGTAATTGTATAAGGGAATGCAAGCTTAACCATCTCCATATAAGAGAGTCTGATCAGCGGTGCAAGTGCCGAAGTCAGAAGGAAAAGGAAAGCCGCCTGACCGTTAGGTGTTGCAACGGACGGGATGTTTGTTCCCATGTTGATAGCAACTGCAAGTTTTCCGTACTGAGTAATAAGTGCGGCCTGCTCAGGAGTCGGCTGAACCTCAGCAGTATGCCCCCCCAGTAAAGGGAGAATCTCTTTGAAGTGTGTGGCAGTTTCATTGATATAAACCGTCGCCACGAAAACGTTATCAGAAATAGCGGAAAGGACACCGTTCGCTATATAGTAAGCTACAAGCTGTGCCTGCCCCCCCTGCATACTGAGAACATAGTTGATAACCGGATTAAACAAGTGCTGATCGTGTATAACGGCAACAATTGCGAAGAATACAACCAGCAAGGCTGTAAACGGGAGTGCCTCTTCGAAAGCGTGACCTATCTGATGTTCGCTGATCACACCGTTAAAGGCAGTAAGCAGGACGATAATCATAAGACCGATAACACCGACCTCAGCAACATGAAGTGCCAGAGATATGATGAGTAAAATGCCTATAATACCCTGAACAACAAGTCTGGCTTTACCCTGTGAATCCATCTTTGCTATATCTTCGTTAACTTTATCTTCAAGTACCCTGCGAACATTCACAGGAAGCTCAGCCCCCCCGTAGCCCATGATCTTAAACTTCTCAAGAAGTACACATGTGATAAGACCTACTATAAGTACAGGGATGGAGACAGGAGCACTGTGAAGAAAAAACTCGACAAAATGCCACTTGAGCTTCTCTCCGATGATAAGGTTCTGCGGCTCTCCGACAAGAGTTGTAGCACCGCCGAGAGCAGTACCGACAGCACCATGCATCATCAGGTTTCTGAGGAAAGCTCTGAATTTCTCAAGGTCTTCCCTGAAGCTGTAATTAACACCTTCATCATTACCGATGTTATATTCCTCCACAGAGTGAGTAGAGGTATACTTATGAAAAATACCGTAAAAACCGTAAGCAACAGCGATGATAACCGCCGTAACAGTAAGTGCATCAAGGAATGCAGAGAGAAAAGCACCTAAAAAACAGAAAAGGAGCGAAAGAAGAACCTTGGACTTCACTCCGACAAGAATTTTAGTAAAAAGGAAAAGCAGACCTTCCTGCATAAAATATATACCTGCAACCATAAACATAAGAAGCATAATTACCGGGAAATTAGCTACTGTTTCATGGTAGACGGTATGCGGTGATGTAAGACCTATGACAACACTCTCAATAGCAAGCAAACCTGCCGGAGGGAGTGGATAACACTTAAGTGCCATAGCCAGTGTAAAAATGAATTCGAGAATGATAACCCAGCCTGTAACAAATGGTCCTACGACAAAAAGCAGGATCGGGTTAATCACCAGGAAAGCGAGAATGGTAAGTTTATACCACTTAGGAGCCTCCCCCCCAAGAAAGTTTTTTTGAATAAGCGAGTCCCATACTCATAATGTATTCACCTCTGTATTTTGATTCGTAATACCGTGCAATATTACCGAAACAGCTCGTTAATTACAAGCAAAATAAGACTAAAATTATACGTAGTTTTAACTTATATGCTTATTAATAGAACCTTTGCTACATCACCCTTAGCAAGAGAACCCGTATTTTCATCCAAGAGTAAAAGTCCGTTAACAAAGGCGAAACTATTGTAGTGTGATGTTTTTTGCGTCCCTGCATCGGATACATATATTTGACCATCCTCAACCTCAACAATAGCTCTGTTGAGCTCGAAACGCCCCCCCTCTTTGGCTCTGGTATCAGTCTTAAGCACCGCATCAACAACCTTAAACTCGTTATCCGCCTGACCGTAAGCTCTTCTGAGTGCAGGCAAAACATGAAACATGAGGTTGGTCGTAAATGCTGCCGGATACCCGGGCATACCTATGAAAGTACAGCCGCTCCTCTTTGCGAGCATAAGCGGACTCCCAGGTTTGATCCTTGTCCTTTCAAAAAGTATCTCATAGTCGAAATTACGAAAAACATCCTTAACAAAATCGTATTTACCCATGGATATCCCGCCTGAAGAGATTATTATGTCGTACTTCTCCGACATCTCTTCAAAAGCTGCGGCGACCTCTTCTCTGCTGTCTTTCACATGACCGTAATATTCATAATCGAAACCGAATCTATTAAAAAAAATGACTCAAGAATATATCTGTTGGTATTGAATACCAGCCCCCCCTTTTGGAAGTCGTCTTCAACCTCTAATATCTCGTCTCCCGTGACAAAGACTCCGATTTTAGGTCTTTTATAAACCTCAACCTCACGCCTGCCCAGATAAAAGAGCACAGGGTAAACACTGTCGGAGATAACACTCCCTTTCTTCACGGCTAATGCCCCCCCTTTGAAACACTCTTCACCTATATTATTGACATTCTCCCCCCCATCAGTCATGACAGGCAGAGTGACGACACCGTCATTATCTTCACAATCCTCAACTCTTGCCACAGCCATAGTTCCGTCAGGGACAGATGCACCTGTCATTACAAAAACAGTCTCACCTGATGATATAGACTCAGGCCCTTTCCGTCCTGCTCCAGTTTCACCTTTGAGGATATACTTATCACTCCCCCCCACCATATGAGCATAACCGTCCACCGCAGATTTTCTGGTGTCGGGGGGGTAATCCCTCACTGTCAAAATGTCTTCCGCCAGTACCCTTCCAAAACTCTCTCTCACTGAGATAATTTCTGTTCCTGCCGTAGAGAGTGCAGATTTTAATATCTCTTTAGCCTCATGTCTGTCTACTATCATTTGCTCAGCCCCCCCTTCCGAAAGGACATATCGGATATACGCATTTTTTTTGCAAAAATGGCATAAACGCCGTGTGCAAGTTTTGCCAAGTCCTCTTTTGTGATCTTTTCGCCTGCCAGCATCCTCGGGAAAAGGATATCGAGTGAGGTTGCAGTAAAATGAAGTGCCGCCGCAGGTACAGCACAAACAGGCACATCGTTCAGATAGCCCACCGTCATATTGTTCCCAGGCTGGATAGGAGTTCCTTTCATCTCATAGACCACACCTGCATTAGCCATAGCCTGAGCAGTTATATCGTCAGGGTCAACTGATGTACCGCCTGTGGTTATGACCAGATCGGATTTAGAAGCGAGCTCCCTTACAGAATTAACAACGATATTCATCTCGTCGGGGGGGACTATGCGGTAATCTACAAGCTCAAGCCCGTATTTTTTCAGTTTGGCTTCTATAACAGGCTTGAAACCGTCTTTGATCTTCCCTTCATATACCTCTGTACCTGTGATAAGAAGCGATGCCGTCTTCGCACGATAAGGCTTAACACTGAAAAGCGGTTTACTTAATATAGCCTTCAGCTTGTCCATGGTTTCATTCTCGCAAACAAGAGGTATTATCCTGAATGCGGCGACCTGCTTCCCCCCCTTCTCTACGCCCATATTGTTATGGATACTTGGGAGTGAGGTTGTTCCAAGCATATTCAGCTCAAACAATCTATCTTCATCTATTTTGAAAAGACCGTCTATCTCTGCAAAAAAACTAATCTTGCCCTCTGACGGTTCTTTGTCATATGTGATGTTTTCACCCGCTGCAAGGGGGGGTGCTGTGATTCTTGCGGCATCATCCTCGTGTACTCCGCTGTCGTTGCCGTCCTCAATAAAAACTGTCCTGCGTCCTAAGCTCCTGAGATGCTCAAGCTCAGATTCCTGTATGATATGTCCACGCTTGTATGCTCTCCCTTTGGTCCCCCCCTTCTCACGATTCACCTCTGTGATGTCGTAAGCAAGAACCTGACCGACAGCCTCTTCCACCGTTACTTTTTTTTCATAATAAAACTCCACTAAACACGTTAAGTCTGAATATATTAGCTATTGTACTACAAAATCAATAGGAAATAGGTAAATCATGTAAAGAGTAAAAAGGTTAAATTTTAATCAATAATGTGATAAAATTATAATTAATTAGATAAATACAAGTGGAGGTAACCATGAATAAGTTATTAAGCGTAATGCTTATCGCTTGCGTCTTCGCCATAACAGCCTGCGGCGGCGGCGGAGGCAACCCTGTTGAGGCAGTGAGTGAAAGCATTACTGATACAATCCCTGAAGACTCAGGTGCGGTCGGTGGTGACAGTAGTCTGCCGCCAGACCCGGGAGCAAATGCAGACATTACCCTCTTAGGTGTGGACACGAACAACAATAACGTTCGGGATGAAGTAGAAAGAGCTATTGCAGAAAAATACCCAAATGACATCGAAAAAAAAGATGCACTTAAGCAGGTTGCTAAATCTATCCAGGCGGCATTCGAAGGTATAGACACATCCAATACCGAAGACACATCTGCCGCAATGAGCGAAATGATTAAAGCTGTTGACTGCTTATCGGCAAAATCGTCAGATCCACGTGCAGATTTAGCATTTATCGAGATGCAGATGGTTGATACAACTGCAAGATCTCAGGCTTATAACGAATTTAATGAAAGTGCATCAGGTCAGTTCTTCGCCGTAACAGAAGACGACCTGTCAAATGCATGTGAATAAGGAGATTATAATGAAAACAATAATTAAAATACTCCTTACCTTAACACTCACTCTCTCACTGCAAGCTATAGCACTGGCTGCAAGCTCCGGATGTGCCGGAGGTAAGGTGACAAATATATACTACGGCAATGGTGTGGACAACTCTCTTGCGGACGCAAGAACAAGCCTGAACCTCATAAGGGGGGGCAGCTATAACAGAGCACTAAAGCTTGCCTATCCTGACCAGACATTTAACTATGTTTTGGCTTATAACGTAAGTCAGGGTGTTGCTAGTGACCTTCTGGAGGTGTTTATTCAGAAGGTAAATGAGAATATTGAATTAGCGGAACACACTCCTCAAGAATATCTGGCTATGATAAAAGCGTATAATAAAGCCGAATTTGACACCCCCCCGTTTGGTGAAACACTCAGGGATGCTTATGTGGGAGTTCTTAAACAGAGAATGTTTCAGCAGATTATAACGGACAGCCATTCTCAGAAGTACCGCAGTGACCTTATGGAAGGAAAGCGGGTTATAATATTTGCCCACTCTCAGGGGGGGAACTTATTTGCGAATCAGGCAGTGGATGCTGTTCTAAGTGATAACCCAGAGTTCTCCGGCAATATAGGCATAATAGGTGTTGCATCACCTGCTGACAGAGTGATAGGCGACAATGTATATTTCACCGCAGAGGACGATTTTGTAATTGGCGGACTGCGTGAAGTTCAATTTGTTCTGCCAAGCAACGTAGACAATGACCCGGGGGGGATATTCAATGATTTCAGAGACAAGTTTAATCATAGCTTCATTGAATCATATATGGACAGCAATCTGACAAGTCACGGCTGATAAACACCGCTTTCAATAACCTGATAGAGAATCTGACATTCCCTGCATCGGAACTGACAGACGGTGCATTGAAAGTGACACTTGAGTGGGGGGGAGCAGAACCTGATGTCGATCTGCATGTTACAGAGCCGAACGGTACACACGTCTATTACCAAAAAAATGACTGGAACATACGGAACTTTAGACAAGGACGACATAAACAGTTACGGACCTGAGCACTATTTCGTACCATGCGACAAGGTAACGATAGGTACATTCAACATAGGGGGGGTTAACTACTACTCAGGAAGTGGTGCAGAGACTGCAAGGATACAAATATCTACTGCTGACGGCAGGACGGTTAATAGAACTCAAGCATTGACCAGCTCAGTCGGATCAGCCGGCAACGACAGTCCTATATCTGTTGGCAGTGTGGAAATCACTCAGGATGCAGACGGAAACTATTTATATGAAATAAAATAAATCAGGTTTCACTTAAAGCTATTAATCCCCCCCGATACCTTATCAGTATTGGGGGGGATTTTTATTTAATGCAGGTATTTTGGCATTGCTGTTAAATGGCTGGGCATACTGCCATTTTTCCAATTAATATTTTTTTTACATTAAGTAACCTTTAAAAAAAACCGATTAGTCTTATTGTTTATTCTGTGAGGTGAAATATGAGAATCGGAAAACTAAGTTTCATTATACTGCTTGCCGTCTTCGTAAACATCACAGCTTATGCCGAAAAATCACCTGCGGATATATTCGACGCAAAGATAAAAGAAGCTGAAAAAAAACAGTCAGTCAGATGAACCCAAGAGACCTTATGAACTGGATAGTAGATGAAAAAAAACTTTCTGCTGCTCGACGTTCGTGAAAATGATGAGGTTATCGCAGGAAAGATAGAGTACGAGAATTCTATGAACACGCCGAGAGGGATCGTTGATATTATTGCAGCAAAGGGTGCTATGAACACCGATCAACTGATTGTCATATATTGTAAAAAAAAGGTTCAAGAGGACTGCTCGCTGCAAAATCTCTGCAGGAGCTGGGGGGGTTTACTAACGTTTATAACCTGAAAGGCGGGATACATGCATGGATGGCGAAAGGACTCCCTATAACGAATTCACTGGGTACTTTTAAAACCGTACCATACGACCTGACCAGCTGTGCGGAATAACAGCAGTCTATTCAGGGCAGGTCAGAACCTTTGCAACATAAATAGGGATAGACCTGTCCAATGCCAAAACAACACCGTCTGACGGGCGGCAGTCGATAATAGTTTCTTTTCCGTTGGAGCTGAAATACAATTTAGCCGTGAATATACCACAGTCGCAATCATCTATAACAAGCTTATCAAATTTTACCGTATCAAGGCTGTCCAGTATAGGTGTTAGTATATCGTAGGGTGATTTTTTACAGTCATTACCTGTGCATCTTCTTGAGTGTATATTCTCTGCTTCGAACTTCCCAACAGGTATAACGATACCGCCATCCGTTCCATTCTCTGCATCCAGCATCATTATATAACGCGAAGTAAGCGGCTCTCTGATCACACCTGAAACTTTAACCTGATACATACTCTACCTCTAAACTTTAGTACCAAAAAGACTGTTTGCCATCGGCTCTGTTATCTTAACATTAACAAAGTCACCAGATGATAATATAGTATCGCTGATAAAATTTACCACCTTATTTTGTCTGTTGCGGCCGGTATATTGATTATCATGCTTCTTTGCAGAGCCCTCAACCATAACCTCTACAACCTTATCCTTATATCCTGCACCTATCTCGACTAAAATTTTCTTCTGCTTATCAAGCAGACTGGCAAGACGCATTTTTTTCACATCAGGCGCACATCATCTTCAAAAGTCTCCGCCTTAGTGCCGGGTCTGACAGAGTAATTAAATGCATAGATCATGTCATATTTTATACTTTCGATTGCGTTCATCGTCGCCTGAAAATCTGCATCACTCTCGCCCGGGAATCCAACGATAAAATCAGAAGAGAGAGCAAGGTCGGGAATCATCTCTTTCGCTTTGCTAACCCTTTCCAGATAGTGTTCATAGGTATATTTTCTGTTCATCCGTTTGAGAACGTCATTACCGCCCGCCTGCAAAGGCAAATGGAGGCTTTCACATATCTTTTCGTTATCTCTCATAACAGCTATAAGCTCATCGGAAAAATCTTTCGGATGCGAAGTTACAAACCTGACACGCTTCACTCCTTTCACCTCGCTGACCTTGTTCAAAAGCTCAGGAAACGAAAGAGCGTCCGTCATAGCCGTACCGTATGAATTGACATTCTGTCCCAGAAGAGTTATCTCCTTTGCCCCCCCGTTGTCGACAAGTACTTAACCTCTTCTATAATCTCGACTTCGCTTCTGCTTTTTTCTCTGCCTCGCACATATGGCACTATGCAGTAACTGCAGAAATTATCACAGCCCTTCATAATGGTAACACTCGAAGCTGCTGTAACCCTTCTTTTGAAGAGATCTATAGCCAGTTCACCTTCATTCACATCCCTGTCGCAGAGGCGTTCCCCCCCTGCATCAACACCTGCTATCACGTCTTCGAGCCTGAAAAGCCCGTCTGTTCCCATCACAAAATCTATATATTTATAGGATTTAAGGATTTTCTCACCCTCTTGCTGTGCTACACAACCGCAAAAACCTATCTTCACATCAGGACGTTTCATTTTTATCTTACGGAATCGCCCCCCCATGGCTGACTCAGCTTTGTGCTGTGGTTTTTCACGAACACTGCATGTATTCAGGATAAGATAATCACCCTCTTCCATGGTTTCCGCTTCGGTGAAACCCAGTTTTTCAAAGATAGATGCGATTCGCAGGGAGTCATACTCATTCATCTGACATCCCATGGTATAAATAAAATATTTCCTCAAAAGACACTCCAGCTGATTACTCTATATTTTTAATAACCTGTTTGACGGTCACTCTCTTTATCGCTTCCTTATCTGCATGCCTCTCAAAGCCGAGATCAAGCATACAGTCAACCCTGTCAGGCAGCACATAAGTGACTCTCTCTCCGAGTGCTCCCCCCCATCTCTCAGGGTTTGTAGGTCCTAAAATCTCTATTAACTCAGCTCCACAGGCTGCTGCAAAATGTGCAATCCCTGTATCCACAGATATGACAGCTCTGCAGTCTCTGAATATTCTTGCAAGATAATCAAAAGGCATATCCAGCAATATATGATCCCTGTCAATCCCTGCATATCCTGCGACGGCTTCAAGGTATTCCATCTCAGCACTCGTCCCGGTCAGGACGACATTATACCCGAGCCCTTCTATAAGCATACATAGCTCTGTCCATTTTTCTGCAGGCCACATACGGTATTCCGCAGTCTGACCTGATGCACATATATGAACACATATCGATTCTTCAAAACTGCCTGGCCAGTTATCGGTAAAATTATCCACAAGCGGACTATGCAGACAAGGGACTCCGAGACTTTCGGCAAGAGCCTGAAATTATTCAGCTCGTGCCTGTCGCTCCTATGCTCAACAGACATATCATAGCTGTAATGCCTGTATTGCCTCGCTCTTTTAAACCCTATGCGGTATTTACACTTAATAATCATACTGACAAAGGCATCGAATCTCGGCCATTGTCCGAAATCTATTAAAAGATCAAATTCATGTAAATCCCTGAGTGCCGATATTGTACTAAAATCCTTAAAGTCAACAAATTCAAAACTCATCCTGTCTTGGTATGATGAGTGTAAAAACCTTGCAGCCTCAAAATTCTTATCACCTGCAACGAAGGTTATATGAGCATCCGGATAATGATCAAGAAGATCCCTCACAACAGGACTCACAAGTACGGTATCACCTATGCCTGAGGTTTTAACCACACATATTCTATTTATAATATTTGGTTTTTCTCGCCTAACCCTATAGAGGGAAGGTAGAAATATAAGAGGAATACCGGCATACCTGTCAGCAAATCTATGCAGTTTTGTTGTACGCCGATTCAGTTTCATTTTATATAGCCGTCTGTTTTCTCCAGTATGTCGAGGTAAGCATTTACGCCGTCCTCAAGAGACATAAAATCCCCCCCTTCAAAACCGCCTGAGCGGAGCTTTTCAACATCCGCCTGAGTGTATTTCTGATATTTACCAACCAGTGACTCAGGGAAAGGTACTTCTTCGATAACTGCATCGCTATATCTGCTCTTAAATATGTCAGCGATATCGCCGAAGCTTCTGCATTTGCCCGTTCCACAGTTATATATGCCGTTCAGAAATGAATTCTCCATAAAATGCATATTAACCTTCACAACATCGTCTACATATATAAAATCTCTGAGGAATTCTGAGCTACCTTCAAAGACTTTGATCACTTTATTCTCTTTGTATTGATTAAAGAAATGGCGGATAACCGATGCCATACGCCCTTTGTGGTTCTCCTGCTGTCCATAAACATTGAAATATCTGAGCCCCCCCACAACCTGAGACTTAACAACATGCGGGAATTTACGAACGTAATTGTCAAACATAAACTTAGAAAATGCATATACATTAAGAGGATACTCACATTCTCTCTTCTCGATAAACCCATCGTCCCCCCCGTTACCGTAAACAGATGCGGAAGAGGCGTATATAAACCTTATCTCCTGCTGAACACAGTTATTAAACAGAGCACATGAGAAATCATAGTTGTTTTCCATCATGTATTTACCGTCTGATTCCATGGTGTCGGAACAGGCTCCCTGATGAAATACCAACTCAACCTCTTCTGCTATATCGTCGAATATATCAAGAAAACTACCTTTATCGAGATAGTCTACAAATTCTAACTTATTCATGTTCAGATGTTTTTCACTTTTTTTGAGATTATCGACTATGAGAATATCAGTGCGTCCTTTATCATTAAGAGCCTTTACGATATTACTGCCTATAAATCCGGCTCCGCCTGTAACTACTATCATTTAGAATCTCCTTTCATGCTCTCTATTGTCTTCGTAGTGGAATATCCGTCCACAAAATCGATCAGCACTGTCTTTTTCGCAAACTCTCTGCCGACCACATCTTCAATATTATAATCCCCCCCGCCTTTCACCAATACGTCAGGCTGAACAACCTTAATCAGTTCATATGGGGGGGTATCTTCATCAAATATAACTATAAAATCTATAAACTCAAGGGCTGCGAGTACCTCTGCCCTGTCCATTTCGTTATTCAGCGGACGACCTTCACCTTTAAGGCGTTTAACGGAATCGTCACTGTTCAGGCCCAAAATGAGCAGATCGCCCATAGAAGCCGCTTTACGCATATATGTCACGTGCCCTTTATGCAGTATATCGAAACAGCCGTTTGTAAAAACCACCTTCCGACGCATATCCCTTGCCCTTGCAAGATAGCTTCTCAACTGATGCATTTCAAGTATTTTGGAGTGACTATTAAAGCTTCCGTTCAGTTCACTAAGCAGAACAGGGGGGGCAGTTCCAATCTTACTAACAACAATACCTGCCGCCTTGTTTGCCACTTTTACAGCTTCAGATATTTCATACCCGTTCCCCCCCAGACATAAAGCGAGGGATGCCACTACCGTGTCACCTGCACCTGAAACATCAAAGACTTCTCTAGCCTCTGTCGGTATGTGCATATGTTCATCTTTCCATATTATACTTATACCCTTCTCGCTTCTGGTCACGACAAGGTAATCAATGCGTGTTCTCTCTATGACTTCTCTAGCGGCGAGAACCACCTCTTCATCTATATTATTAACGGGTCTGCCCACAGCTTCTGCGAGCTCTTTCACGTTAGGAGTGATAGTTGTAGCCCCCCCTGCATACTTTCTCCAGTCATTCCCCCCCTTAGGGTCGACTATGACAGGGAGTCCCATATTTGTGGCAACACGTATAACCTCTTCACACACTTCAAATGTGCAAAACCCTTTGCCGTAGTCGGATATTACTACCGCACTACACTTATCTATCTCTTGTAGAATAATCTTTTTAGCTTTTTCAGCCAATTTCCCCCCCTTCATCGGGTTATCTCTTCGAAATCCACTCTGACTATCTGCTGTTTATCGCCTATAACCCTCAGTTTCTTTGTGGTGGGGGGGCTATCCGTCTCTACAAATGAATATCTTGTATTCAGATCATCAAGCATATTCTTAAGAGAGTTCGCGTCATTATCCCGACCGCAAGAGCCGACGATAACTGCACCAGCCTGTAAGTGAGATATATTATTGGCAACATTACCTGCACCGCCAAGGGTCTGGCTTGTTTTTTTTACATTTACAACAGGAACGGGAGCTTCAGGAGAAATCCTTGATACCGAACCGAAATGATACCTGTCCAGCATCACGTCGCCTATAATCAAAACATTAGCCCCCCCGGTAAAATCATAACCTGACATCAATCAATCCTTATTTTGTTTTCAAAAGTCTGAGTTCGTTAATACGTTGGTTAGCGTTCATATAGTTATCATCGAAAGCTTGCACCTGCGAATACCAATAGAGTGCATCACGCACCAGATGGTCGTTTGCAACCTCTTGCCCTGCGAACTTCATATACCGCTCTTCTCCGAGTCTATAGGCTAACTCACTCTTCTTTCTCTTTATTTTTTCGTTCTGGATATCTATATTGTTTAAAGCCTCATAAGCCCTCAGAAGATTCCCTTCCGATTCGTGCTTCACAGCATTCTTATACTGAATATCCGGAGCACTGTCCAAGACAAGTGTGGCATCACGTGCAATCTTTCTTATCAGCTCATCCGCCTCTTCTTTAACCAATGAGGAACTGCTCACCTTATAAGCAAGATCATAAGCTTTACTCATTGCGAGTTTGGCGGCAGCGGTCTTACCGTTAAGTGCAAGATTTATAGCCTCTTCGTATAAAGCATTAGCCTCTTTGTAGTTCCTTGCCCCCCCTTCAACTATCGGTAGAGTTTCCCCCCCTTAAGGCTGATAATCTTTCTGTTTAGCTGATTTATACTCTGCCCTATCTCAAGCTGCTCGTAAGCCTCTATGTATTTACCCTCTTCATAAAGGACTTTTGCACGGTTATAATAATCGTAGCTTTCATCGTTTACGTATGAATAAACTGCAACAACTATCACCACAACAAGAGTTATCAGACCGAGATATTTCTTCACTATTTGCCCCCCCCGCTATATTTTAGTCTAAGAGCCTCATCCTTATCTTTTCTGCCACCTCGTCGGCGGCTTTCGCTTTACCTAATTTTCTGAGCGAAACAGCCGTGTAATACCTGTCCATATCTTTAGTCTTTTTAAAGAATATATTCACTACAGACTGATATTCACCCTTACTAATTAATATATCGGCAATTTTGTACTTATCTTTGCACTGATAAAATTTATTGTGCCCTTTCCCTGTGTATAAGTCATTATGGAAGATGTATTCTCCATAATCGCACATCCCCCCCGGGAATATAGTAGGCTTCAATGAGTCGATAAACCGTGTGATCTTCTTTTTGTCGCCCTGCTTGACCAGACAAGCACCTTTCAGCTTTACAAAATCAACTGAATACTTCTGCATGCATTCATTTATAAGATTGCAATCGAAATCAGTCTCACTCTTTTTATAAATATCTATAGCTCTACAGGCATTAGCACCTTCGAGTTTATATTTCTTTCTGTAGTCCTCATAGGCAGATATAAATTTTTCCTTTTCACCTGCCTGCCATAGACTATCGAGCTCAAGCCCGACGACATCGCCATCTTCATAGACGGCACGAACCTTATTAAACCTGTCAATATCGCCGTTAGTGTAGAAATAGAGAGCAAAATACTTCTTGCTGTCGTCTGTAAGCCCTTCAAGCTTCAAACTGTCAAACACTTTCGTTACCAGTTCTTTATCATCAGAAAACTTTGCAACAATCTTAAGCTTTGTCTTATCAGATGCAGCTTTGCTTATAAAAAGGTCTGCACTCTCGCCTGTCGGCTTACATTCGGAATCCAAATAATAATTCAAACTGGTTTCGTCAGATGATTCCGACAGATGGGCAGTAGCTCCTGCACAATCGGTTTTAGTCAGAAGAAGCATCTTATCTCTGGACATGCGTTTCATATCAAAACGTCTGTCTTTAGCACCGTCAATAGCCTTAAGGTGTGCCAGCGACTTGCCGTAATCAGACCTATTAAGCAGTATCTGATATAAAAGATAGTGCGAATAGTCAGCCTTACGCTTCTCTGTCTCGCCTGCAAGATAAGCCTCCAGTGAAGGCTTGGCTATATCGTAGAGACCGTCACGGAATGCACTCAGCCCAACGATATAATCATCTTCATGAGCCGATGCTTCGGTAAAAACGGTGAACAGCACGGTTACAATTAAAAGTGTCGATAAAACTACAGCTTTTATTTTTTTAAACATTCGGCAACCACCTCAATGGGGGGGTGTTTTATCTCTTTCGGAGACATGTGAACCATCTGGATAGTACATGTCGGGCAGTCTGTTACCCCCCCAATGCTCGCATCAGAGTTATTCAGCTTGCTTGTCATGGGGGGGTCGCCAATCTTGGTGGACAGCTCATAGTTCTCGGCTTTCATCCCCCCCCAGCTGCCCGCCATTCCACAGCAATGACTCGCAAGGTCTTCCAGCTCAACACCTTCTATCCCTTTCAGCATGTTGATAGAGCTGTCGTTATCAGGCAGCCCTTTGAAGTGGCAAGATTTATGGTAAGCCAGCTTAACGCCTGCTGATTTCAGCTCCAGTTTGTCTCTATTGTTATTGATAAGCGTGCTTATGTGTATCAGTTTCTCCTTTACTTTCTGTACTCTTTCATCGTTCACTACATACGCCCACTCTTTATAGAGTGCGAGTCCGCATGATGTACATGTGGTCACGATGTAATCAACCTCATCTATAAGAGCTCCCCCCCAGCTCGAAAGATTCTGCTCTATCTTCTTCTGTGCTCCGTCCTTCATCCCTTTGGAGAGATGAGGAAGTCCACAGCAGTGCTGTTCGGGGGGGGTGATAACTTCGATACCTGCCGCTTCAAGAACCTTGACTGCGGATTCGCCGATATTCGGACGAACATAGCCTGCATAGCACCCTGTAAAGAACAATACCTTGAGCCCTTCGCTCTTCGGCGAAACATGTCCGCTGAGCCTATCAAAAAGCGATGCCTTTTCAAGCGGAACAAACTCACGCTCTGCCGCAATCCCAGCGGCAAGCTCCATCACTTTTCTGGCGGCTTTAAACTTCATCACAGGTTCTAATGTCCATGTCACTTTGCGGAGCTTACGCCCCCCCATATTCTCAAGCTCAGTCGGAACTCTGTCTGCCAGTTTTACGCCAAATCTTCTAACATACTGGCTTTCGCCTCCATGCTGAGCTTCGGGATATTAACATTAGACGGGCATTCTATGTGACAGCTTCCACAGGCAACGCATTCATTTATAACTTCCTGCAAGGCCTTCTCATATATAGCTTTATCGTCTATCTCGCCGCTAATAAGGGCACGGAGGATATTCGACTTCGCCTTGGGAGCTGATATTTCATCTCTTGTCGCCTTATATATAGGGCACATCCTTGTGGCTGTTGTCACTGTCGTACACTTGGAACATCCGTGACACTTTTCAGCCTCATCCGTAAAGCCCTCTTTCCATACGAGCTGCTTTATAGCCAAGTCCGTACTGCGGTAATCTTTACCGAAACGGAGATATTTCATCATCTGATATTCATCATGGTTAGTTTTGATATCAGGGTTCAGTCTTCTTTCAGGGTCGAGGATAGATTTAGTCTGTAGAAAGACATCGTACAGGTCGCCATACTGTTTTTTGATATAACAGCTTCTGAGCCTGCCGTCGCCGTGCTCTCCGCTGACGACTCCGCCTAATGAATTAACCAGCTCAAAAACCTGATCGTCCAGTTTTTTCAGGAGTTCTATATCGTGTGGGTCTTTCAGATCCAGCATAGGTCTTGTGTGCAACAAACCCTTTGCAATGTGACCGTAGATAACAAACTCCGCTCCGTTGGCTTCAAGGATGGCGTAAAGCCCCCCTCAAAGTATTCCACGAGTTTATCTGTCGGTACGGCAGCATCTTCTATGAGAGCAAGAATTTTCTTCTTCCCTTTCAGTTTATAAAGGATCGGCACAGCTGCCTTACGCACAGCCCAAAATTTTGCCTTCTCTTCCTCAGTGGCAGCCATATGCATCTCAGGTGAAAGCTTCTCTCTCTCAAGAATTTCTCTCGCCTGCTTCGCAAGTGCCGCAGTCTCCTCTTCGCTGTATCCGTCAAACTCGATCATACATACGTTGTCGTATCCGTCGGGGGGGATAGCTTCTCTCAGCTTTTCATCTGAGTCTTTGGCAAGACTGAGGAGAGATTTATCCATTATTTCAATCCCTGCCGGTTTAAGCGGCAGAATAGCCTGCACAGCTTTGGCTGAGTTGATTATATTATCGAAATAAGCGACCACAAGGCTGTCGTTTGTCGGCTTGTCTAAAAGTCTGAATTTAAGCTTGGTGATAACAGCCAGAGTCCCCCCCTCTGAGCCGCCGAAAAGTTTGCCTAACGAGAGTCTCCCCCCCTCATTCAACATCCCCCCCTGAAGATTGTATCCATTTACGTTAAATCTGATATTGGGGGGGTAGCCGCTATCTATTGTGTCTGCATTGTCGTAATACAGCTTTATAAGCCTCTTGAAAGGTTCATCAAGCCTCTCCATCTCAGTAGCAGAGAGACCGCTTAAAGTGTATACCTTCCCCCCCTCTGTGGTGACAAATTCTGCATCTTCTATATAGTCTGCCACATTGCCGTATTTGACAGAGTGGGCACCGCTTGCATTAGTTCCGTACATTCCGCCGAATGTCGCATATTCACCGCTGGACGGATCAGGAGGGAAGAACAAACCCTTACCTTTAAGCTCTACATCCAGCTCGCCGAATCTGTATCCGGGCAGGCATGTAAAAGTCTTGTTATCCTGATCTATTTCGATAAGACCATTCATGTATTTTGCGAAATCAAGTATTATTCCGTTACCTATGGCAGAACCGCAAAGTCCGCTCCCTGCTCCACGGCTGTGTACCGAAAGACCGTATCTGGTGGCGAATTTCACTGCGGTAACTACATCGTTAACATCAGAAGGGTAAACGACACATGCAGGTTCGACACGGAAATATGAACCGTCCGTTGAATGAAGATATCGCCTGACAGTATCGGTATAGACGTCACCGTTTATGCTTTCTGAAAGCTCTTCGAAGATATTCTTAGTTAGCTGAGGCATTTCTACTCCAGAGGTAGTATTTGATCTGGTACGACCAGATATAGGTTATGTATCTTACAGTCATTTCTTTTCTATTTCAAATGCTTAATATAATATATGAGTCACTTTTTTTTCTACCGGTTTTTAACACTTGAAACAGTTCCAACAATCGGATATTCTCATGGCTATGAAAAAAATCAAAATAGCAATATCAGTTGGCGACCCCCCCGCAGGGATAGGTCCGGAGGTTGCTTGTAAATATGCCGCGTCCTTATCAGGGGGGGCAGAAGAGTTTGAACCTGTTTTCATCTCACATAAACATGTGATCAATCATACAATTGACTCTATTATCAAGCTTCCTGACCTGAAAATGGATATCGTCGAGCCGGATGAAGAAATGGTATTCGACATAGAATACGGCAGGATAAAACCTGAATACGGCAAAGCCTCTATGCTCTATGTAGACAAGGCTGTCGATATGGCTCTGGAGAATGAAGTAGACGCCGTTGTAACATGCCCTATTAACAAGGCATCCATTAAAGCCGGAGGTTACAACTATCCCGGTCATACCGAGTTTCTCGGAGCGAAAACAAAAACAAGAAATTTCTCCATGCTCATGGTTGGTAAAAATATCCGCACGGTGCTTGCAACCACCCATGTGCCTATGGAAAAACTCGTTAATGTACTTGACGAAAACTGTATCATGAACGCCATTATAAACGCACACGAAGCCGGTCAGTTCTTTTGCGGTAAACGTAAACCCAGAATAGCCGTATGCGGACTTAATCCACATGCCGGAGATCAGGGTGCACTCGGCGATGAAGAGATTACTCTCATATCGCCTGTAATAGAGATAGCACAGGCGGGTGGTATGGATGTCGAAGGCCCTTTCCCTGCCGATTCACTCTTCCCGAAGGTGTCTAGAGGGGGGGAGTATGACTTTGTAGTCGTGATGTATCACGATCAGGGGGGGCTTATCCCTGTGAAGCTGGAAGCGTTCGGAAATGCCGTAAACGTAACCCTTAATCTGCCGATAATCAGAACTTCTGTTGACCACGGGACAGCTTTTGAGATAGCAGGTCGAGGCATTGCGGACTATACAAGCCTTGTAAGGGCTGTAGACGTGGCTGTGGAAATGGTGAAAAATGCTAAATCTGCTTGATATTTATAAAAATGAGTTCGGGTATACTAAAAAGAAATTCGGACAACACTTCCTCACCAGTCAGCAGTTCATAGATATGATAGCTGATTCACTTGCATCGGCTGAATGCAGGCAGGTTGTGGAAATAGGTCCCGGCTGCGGCGTACTCACACATGCAATGCTGGAAAAAGGGGGGGTCAGTGTCACGGCTATAGAGATAGATGAAGACCTTGCACAGTTTCTCCCCCCCAGATATCTGTTTATATACAAAGGCTTCAGCCTTATCCATTCTGACTTTCTAAAGATAACGGAAGACCAGCTGCCTGAAGGCAAAATAGCATTTGCAGGAAATCTGCCGTACAACATATCTGTAGATATTCTCATGCATTGTATAAAATTTATAGACAAGATCGAAAAGCTGACTTTCATGTTTCAAAAAGAGGTAGCAGACAGGATAAATGCAAAAATGAATACAAAAGAGTATTCTTCATTATCGGTTATAACATCGTACTTCTTTGAGATAAAAAAAACTGAAAGATATCTCCGGCGGTCAGTTTTGGCCAAATACGAAAGTGCGTTCAACTGTTCTTGAATTTTATCCGAAAGAACGAGCATTACCACCAGAGAAGGAGAAACAGTTCCTTGATCTGGTTCGTAAATCATTTATGCTCAAACGTAAAACATTGCATAATAACCTCAAGTCCTATGTCGGTCATGAGGAAGCTATGGAGCGTGCAGGACTTGCATCTAATATCCGTGGCGAACAGATGAGTGTTGATGACTTTTTACGCCTTTTTGAGCAGTTAAATGTTTGATACCAGATTCGATGAGCTGACATTCACCGTCTTTGATACAGAGACCACAGGTATGTCCCCCCCCGACAAAGGGGGGGCTAAGCTATTGGAGATAGGTGCCGTGAAGGTGAAGCCGGGGGGGCTCATCATCGACCTTCAGGACACTTATAATACACTCATTAATCCAAAAACCGATATCCCATACAATGCCTATGCCGTGCATGGGATAAGCACAAAGATGGTACACGATAAACCGGAAGCCAAAGAGGTTCTGCCTGAATTTTTCCAATTTTCCAAAGACACGGTTATCGCCGCACATAACGCAAGGTTTGACTGTTCTTTTGTTCAGCACCACAGTGCGGAAGCATCAATAGAGTGCAGACTGGACAAGATAATAGATACCGTAAAGCTCGCCAGAATGGCTCATGCAGGTTTAAAAAGCTATTCACTCGGCAACCTTATACACCATTTTGACATGAAGATACCTCTGCCTGACACATACAGACACAGAGCTTTATACGATGCGGCACACACAGCTCTGCTGCTCACGATATGCTTCAAAAAAAACTAATCTCAGATAACACATGTACGTTTCGTCATTTGTCCAAACTTCCTAAAACGCCTATTTACCTCTGGAAATAATTTAGAAAATTCTTGCAATTATATATGAACAGTTTTAGAATTGAACTAACCTATATGGGTATATGTCATACCTATAAACGAATATGGAGTTAACATGGGCATTAGAGATTTCCTTACCGAAAAGATACAGAAAGTAAGCGTAATTACAAAAAAAAGAAATAGATGAAAACCTATGGGTAAAATGTACTGACTGTGGCGAGGTAAACTATCACAGAGAAGTGACAAAACACCTTAACACTTGCCCGAGATGCGGCAAGCACAACATCATATCCGCTATGGAAAAGATCAATATTATCGTAGATAAAGGTTCTTTTCAGGAGATTGACGCTTCACTCAGGTCACTTGATCCGCTTAAATTTAAAGACAGCAAGAAATACCCTGACAGAGTGAAAGCAGCCATCAAGAAAACAAAGGTAAACGACGCATTCATATCAGGTATAGGTCGCATAAACGGCAAACCTGTTCACATAGGAGCTTACGAATTTGCCTTCCTCGGCGGAAGCATGGGTAGTGTTGTAGGAGAAAAGATAGTACGCCTCATAGAGAGTGCTATCGAGAACAACCAGCATGTCATCACCCTAAGCTGTTCAGGCGGTGCAAGAATGCAGGAGAGTATTTTGTCCCTCATGCAGATGGCTAAAACATCGGCAGCTCTTGTGAAACTGCGTAAAGCAGGACTTGCACATATATCCATACTCACAGACCCCCCCACAACAGGTGGTGTAACAGCCAGTTACGCTATGTTAGGCGATGTAAATATTGCCGAGCCGGGTGCACTTATATGTTTCGCAGGGCCCAGAGTTATTGAGCAGACTATCCGTCAAACTCTCCCTGAAGGCTTTCAGAGAGCAGAATTTCTGCTTGAGCACGGCATGATCGACATGGTTCTGCCTAGAAGCGAGTGGAAGAAAACTTTATATAATCTTTTGGAATTCTTCGGTTGAAAATAACCTCCGAATTTGAAGCGTTTTTTCATAATAGAGGTGAGTTCAAAAACTTAGACCTTACCCTTGACTGTATGGCTGACGCAGCTTTTGAAGCAGGTGTCGGCGACAATATAGCTGAAAATATCATCCATATTGCAGGCACTAACGGTAAAGGGAGCACGGCATACTTCATCGAACAGATCCTAGAGCACCGAGGTTTTAAAACAGCATGCTTCACATCCCCCCCACACATCTCCGGTATAACTGAGCGGATCAGATTATCTGCCAAGGATATTGAACTACCTGTTTTCAATCAATATTTCAATCAGCTAAAACCTTTGATAATCAAACATAGACTGAGTTATTTCGAAGGGCTGACACTTATCGCCTTTAAGTACTATAAAGACAACCGACCAGACTTTGCAATTATAGAGACAGGGCTGGGGGGGGAAGATTCGATTCTACAATATATTGGATAATAAACTCCCTGTCATAACCAGCATCTCAAAAGACCATGAAGAGTTCCTCGGTAGTGATGTATTAAAAATCGCTGATGAAAAGCTGGCTATTATAAAAAATAACCTTCTTGTATTCATTGGGGGGGACAATACTGAATACATGAACAAGTATTTAGATTATAAGCTGCACCATAAAACCATAGTGCGTGCAGAGTATAACGACACGTCATATTATGAACTGAACACGCCTTTCTCCAATAATCTCAGGCTTGCGGAAGCCGTCTGTAATTATTTCGGGTATGGGGGGGACATGCCTGATACGATCAAACTGCCTGCATGCAGAAACGAAAAGATAGGCAGATTCGTTCTGGACGGTGCTCACAATGAGGATGCACTGCAAAGGCTCGCAGACAAATACGCAGGAGTAAAGCCAGTGGTTCTGTTCTCGTCCACAAGCGACAGGGACACTGATAAACTACTCAGTATAATCGAAACTTTCGCATCATCAATAGTCCTTACATCTATTCCCGATAATCCGCGAAGCATCGACATAGACACTATTTCACATGATATACTAAAGGAGAAAAACCCCCCCGAAAAAGCCTTAAAGATAGCCGTTGAACTTAGCGAAAATACTGATATACTCGTATGCGGTTCGCTTTATCTCTGTGCTCATGTCAGGGAAATACTTGCTAAAGGTATATTGTGAAAAGACTTGTTTTTCTCTTATTGATCCTTGCCTCAACCGCTTTCTCTGCTGAGAAGGTTACCATTGAGGCGGATACCGTCGACACACCTGAACAATCTGTTTATCACGCAAAAGGGAATGTTAGAGTCTTTCAGGGTGAAAAAAACTCTGCTGGCTGATGAAATATTCTATAATAAAGACAGCAATTTTATTCATGCATTAGGGAATGTGAAGCTCACTGAGGACGGGAATATCCTCGAATGTGACGAAATGAAATACGACACGGAAAAAGAAGCCGGCGAGTTCATAGGGACTAAGGCTTTTATGCCTCCATATCATTGGATCACAGCCTCCCGAATCGATAAACTCAGTAAATATACTTATCAAATGGATGATGCGACCTTCTCCACATGTGAAGGGGGGGCTAAACCTGACTGGTCCTTCAAAGCTTCCGAGGCTAATATCTCTATCGGCGGATACCTCAGTTCATGCACACTACAGCCAGAATTAAAGATGTCCCTATTTTGTACACACCATATTTTATCTATCCAATCAAAACCGAAAGGGAGACAGGCTTTCTTGTACCCAACGCAGGTTACAACAGTGAGCTTGGGGGGGCATATATACAGCCTAAATTCTTCTGGAATATAGATGTTGATCAGGATGCAACCTTCGCTTCTTTGATAGCCGCAAACGCCCCCCCTGCTCTGCACAGTGCTGAGCACAGGCTGGCTCTGAAAAAAAACAGCGACATACACACATACCTAGAGTACACAAATGACAAAAAAACGCTACCCTACCAATAAAGACGGTAGCTACCATATAGAAAAAGACCCAAGACGATTCTTCATCTACAACAAAACCAACGTAAATCTATCAGATTCACTTTCTTTCAGAGCACAGATAGATACTGTCTCTGATTACGAATATTATAACGATTTTAATAAATTTAACCTTTTATCCGACTATGACAATGACACGGACACTTACAAAACAAATATGACGCTCAGCTATTTCGGCGATTATTCTACGATAGACATCAGATATATGGATACCATGGAGTATAATGTCGGAAGATATTACTCAAAAGAACACACATACACGAGACCAAGCATATCCGTACAAAAAAATATTACATCTCTGCCAATATATTTTAAATACTATATCGGCTATGACGATGTCAGGTATACAAGATATTACTACAGATACTCCAATAATAAACTATCCCATACCGACCTTGAGTATCAAAGGGAACACCTTTCATTTAAGTTTTATAAGCCTGTAGACCTTTATATAGGTACTTTCACCCCCCCATCTATTGAGCTTTATCATACGCAGTGGCATGATTTCAGTGATGGAGCTGTTATGCCCACTGAAAACAGAGTATCCGGCTTTGCTAAACTAAAAGTCAACGGAGATACCATCTCCCGAGATACATATATGCAGTACCATACATTTAAATTGAACGAAATTTATAAGAATTATAAAAGCTTCAAGCATTCTATCTTTAATACACTTACATACAAACAAATCCCTAATGTTAACCAGAAGAGACTGGTGGATCATATAAGCTATGACAATATCGATTGGACAAAAGAGTATGCTTACACCCTTTCTAACTACTTCGACGGAAAAGATTGGTCGGCAAATCTTAAAAATTCACAAGGCTATTCTCTGCTTCAGGAAACTGACAAATATGAAAACCTTATAAGCACATTGAACATAAACACAAACCCTGCGTCATTCTATGCGAAGCATGAATATGACCACTATGATAAAGATGCAGACTTTCTAAGTACAAAAATTACGCTCAAACTGTCACCTGTTCACCTTTCTGCAGCTTATACTTTTGACAAGGATGACTACGGAACTGTCGACAACAACACAAGTGCTACTTTCAGCATCTTGTATTATGGGAAAAAATATGATTTAAGCTATACCAGAGACATCTCAGGGATGAACGAGAAGCTTAAGTGGGCAAATTTCGTAGATAAAAAAGACATTATATCTGCTACATATAAGAAAGACTGCTGGACTTTTGGTCTGAGCTATATCAGGGATACAAATGGTGTCAGCGTTGATATAACAGAGAAAGAAAAAACAGAGCATACCATAATGTTCACCCTCACCCTCCGAGGTATAGGTGAATACTCTTCATCTCTGGATGTTAATAATGATAAAGAGGATAACTCATGAGCCGTAAACTAATCACTATTTTAATAATAATGTTAATGACCACAACGTCTTTTGCATACGTAATTCAAGGTACGGTAACTGAACCCGTAATAGACGGTAACATAGCCGATGCAGATAATAAAGCCAGAGAAAAAGCACTGCTGAGAGCACTCAAAAACTATTTTGGAAAGCTGAAATCAACTCAGCCCGATAAAGATATTCCTGACGTGACCACTGAGTTTTTTTAAGTTTATAAAAAGCTACAAGATTGCTGAGAGATCATATAAAGATGACAGTGTTACCTACACTATACTCGCTGATGTTGATGATGTGGCTCTGAATGATCTGACTTATTTTGTCAAGAATGTTGTCAACACTGCTGTCTACAACCTTTCAGGAACTAAGAATAACTTAGCCCTCGAAGCAAAAGTGAATACTGCACTCGCAGATTATAAATTTGACTCAAAATATCAATCAGAATTTCAGGCTAATCTTCAGGAAAGCTCTTCTGAGCATCAACGCGTGATTGCCTTTAAAGACAGCCCTTCGCAGTATTTCTTTGACATGTCCATCGTCAGAGAACCTGCGGCCGAAGAAGAGTGTACTGTCATATTAACCACTAAAACATTTTCCAAAACCAAAGAGTTTCAAACCCTGAAGACTAAAAGCAGTGAAATTGCTCAAAATGAAGAAGAATGTGTGGCAACAGCTCTGAATCACGCACTGCTAAAAACTCTGGGATATGTGAGAAAGCACTTTATTCACTTGGCAAATGCGGAGAAAGTATTGAAAACCTTCGAAGTAAATGCTGAAAACTATGATAATTTTGCTACCCCCCCTAAAAAAACTAATGGAAGAGCTTAAAACGAGATCGTTCATAGACTCTTATAAAATAAAGAATTTTGCAGGCAAAACACTCATCATAGAAATACAGACTTACGTGGATATAAATGTACTAATCAAAAAACTGCAAAGCATTGAGCCGGAATATGGTTTTAGCACTAACAAGGGTGACTCAGACAATATTTTGCTTGATTTTACACAGTAACCAGAATAACCTTTGCACATGATAGATCAGATATTAGAAGACATAAAACCAAAACGTAAAGTTCTCATACTTACGCATAACAACCCTGACCCTGACACTATGGCAGCTGCTCAAGGGATGAAGTTTATATTAAGTAAAAAAACTAAAAAAAGAGATGTACCATCGCATATCACGGACTGGTAGGAAGAGCTGAAAACCGTGAGATGGTAAAGCTTTGCCAGATTGATATGCATCCATCAACTAAGCTTAACTTCTCCAGGTACGATTATCTGATTGTTGTCGATACCCAGCCGAGAGCAGGAAATGTTTACATTCCTGATGGCTGCAAGGCAAACGTTGTCATAGACCACCACAACTACAGAACCTCCACTAACCAGATAAAACTACATGATGTCAGACCAAAAGCAGGCAGTACAAGCACTATTATTGTGGAATATATGAAGCACCTGCAAATCGTACCTGACACAAATACCGCAACTGCACTGTATTACGGTATCAAAACTGATACAGTCGGTTCGGGACGTTCCAGCAACAACCACGACCTTGAGATGATGTCATATATTTTCCCATGTATATCACTGAAAAAGCTTACAAGAATAGAGAGTCCCGAGCTCCCAAGGTATTACTTTAAAAACTTACAAAAAGCACTTGAATGTGCAGAGATTATGGAGGATATTATCTTCTGTAACCTGGGTGATGTTCGTAATGCAGATCTCATTGCAGAAACGAGTGATTTTCTTCTGCGTATGAGGGATGTGAAATGGACATTCGTTATCGGCAGGATAGAAGATGCAGGCTATTTTTCACTAAGGGCAAAATCCGCCAGACTACAGGTCGGCAGGATTGCAATGTCACTTGTAAAAGGGCTTGGAACCGGCGGCGGCCATATGAAATCTGCCGGAGGTCAAATCAACCTTGCCGGAAAGAATTTTGAAGAGATTACAGCTATCATTAAAACCCGTTTGCTAAAAAAAGCAAGGTTTTAAAGGCGAAGACATTAAAAAAAAGTTTGACTTAGCAAAAAGAGATGAATATACTCTTGTTATTGAAATCAAAATAAGGAGGCACAAATGAAGTACATTTGCACAATTTGCGGCTGGATTTATGATCCTGAACTCGGAGATCCTGATAGTGGTATTGAACCGGGTACAGCATTTGCAGATATCTCAGATGACTGGGTATGCCCTGAATGTGGCGTAGGCAAAGACGGTTTTGAGCCATACGAAGATTAAATAATTAAGCCACCTTACGGGGGGGTGGCTTTTTTTTGAGACGGAGGAGTATATCATAATGGATGCAACCCTTATAAAAAATGACATTTACTGGGTCGGTGTTAAAGACCCTGAGCTTGAGATTTTCGACATAGTAATCCCTACTGAACACGGTACTACATACAACAGCTATCTTGTGAAGGGGGGGACTGAGAAATGTGCACTCATAGAAGCGTGCAAACTAACATTTAAAGATGAATACATCCAAAAGGTAGAGCAGGTTATGCCTATCAAGGATATTGATTATATAATTCTGAACCACAACGAGCCTGACCACTCAGGAGCACTCCCTGCACTTCTGGATATTAATCCCGATATGGAAGTGATCTACTCTAAAACGGCTAAAACTTTCGTTGAAAACATCGTAAACCGTGAATTCAACGGACGTGCTGTAGGGGGGGATGAGGACGTGATCGAACTGGGAGGTAAAACTCTGAGGTTCTTCCATACTCCGTTCCTGCACTGGCCTGACACTATGTTCACTTACCTTGTGGAAGAAAAAACTCTCTTCCCTTGCGATTTCCTTGGGGGGGCCCATTACTGCCCAAAAGGGGGGGAATACATCTTTAACAAAGATATCCCGAACAAAGAAGAGGCTAAAAAAAAGCGTTCGAGTTCTACTACTCTATGATTATGCGTCCTTATAAAGAGCACATTAATAAGGCTCTTACAAAGATTGCAGACATAGAAATAGATATGGTCTGCCCGTCGCACGGACCTATACTCACAGAAGATATCCAGTATTATATGGATTTCTATGAGAAATCAGCGGCCAGATACTACAAAAATATGGTGAACAAGCAGGTAACGCTTGTCTATGCAACAGCATACGGCAACACTAAGAAGCTTGCAGATGCCATCACAAGAGGTATCGAAGAGGTCGGTGTCAAGGTGGAAGTATTCGATGCTGCCACAACAGACGTCATGACTCAGATAGACTCTATAGAGATATCTCACGGGGGGGTTCTCATAGGAACACCTACTCTTAACGCGAAAGCCCCCCCTCATCCGGTGCTTGATCTGTTCTCATTCTTCGTTGTGCTTAATGTTGTAAACAGACTGGGCGGATGCTTTGGCTCTTTCGGATGGAGCGGTGAAGGCGTGAAAGTATCAGAGGATATCATGAAGAGTATGCGTATGAAACTCCCTCTTCCGTCCTTTAAGGTAAAAATGACACCTTCACAGCAAGAGCTGGAAGATGCTTACCAGTGGGGGGGTCGTGACTTCGGGATGAATGTTCTCGAGAACTAAACTATACGATACTCAGACTAACAAGCGAATAAAACGAAAGCTCCTTCATAAGAGGGAGCTTTTTTTTATTAACCGACTACATCAAGAGTTTTCCACTTACCTGATCTGAACCTCATATATAAGATTATAGGTAACGCAGAGAAGATAAGCACAACAGCCAGCCAAGCAGACTCTGCACTCGTATGCAGGACATTTAATAAGATATAAAGAACAAAATATATTCCCCCCCATAAGAAGGTTACATTAATAACCATAGACCAGAAAGTATCTCCTGCCCCCCCTCTTAAAGCCCCCCCCATATATACAAGCATAACAGCCTGAAGGAGAATATATATCGAAGCTAAACGTATCATGAAAACAGCAAGTGGTCTTGCCTGTTCAAATATAGTTCCGGCTTCCGCCGGCTTAAAAACATCGACCAATACTCCCGGAAAGAACAAAAATGCCACCAGCACAAAAATTGATACAGCCCAGCCGAGCTTAAGCCCTGACCAAACAGTTTTCTCTACTATGTCGTGTCTACCTGCACCGACATAACGCCCCCCCACAAGGCTTGTGACCCCCCCTATCTCCAGTCCGATAAGAGGCACAAATGACACATGGTCCCAATTAAACATAATAGTTGATCCTGCAGCTGTTACAGGGTTGTGTGCATGGAAAGCAGAAATCATCAAAGTAAACGAAAATAGTGCCATGAAGAATTCTATCCCTGACGGTGTTCCATAACGCAGCATATTCTTTAATATAACCTTGTCGAACTTAAAAGAATCTTTAACAAAATATTCAGCCACTATTGATTTTCTGAAGTATGCTCCCAGAAGTATCAATAATGAAATGATGCTGCCTATTATCGAACCGTAAGCCGCTCCCTTAACCCCCCCAAGCGGTGTGAAGCCGAACTTACCGAAAATAAGCACATAACTGGCAATGACATTGACAAACATGGCGACAAAAGACGCAAGCATGACCACACGGGTTCTGCCTATGCCTGAAAAGAAATTACTTAATGCCACTCTGGCAAAACCTATAATAGATGCATAAAGAAGCATATCAAAATATATAAACTGGTGTTCCAATTGACTGTCACTAACGCCTGCCTTCATAAATAACAGATGCACCAAAGGTTTAGAAATTAAGAGTAATGGATAAGCAATGAATGAAACTATTAACATCTGTGCAAGAACGAGTGAACATTTATTCATATCACCCTTTCCGAGGAACTGACCGACCATAGCAGTACCGTACCCCCCCATGAGACCTAGAAAGAACGTCATCATAAAAAAAACGCACTGATACCGCCAGCCATAGCGGCACTCATCTCTTCCATTCCAAGCTTTGATAGGAAAAGTCTGTCAGTAAAAACCATAACTGTCTCGCAGGCATTGGAGACAACCATAGGGAGGGCGATAGACAGCATCTCTCTGATACTGCCGGAATAATTATCTTTCAAAACATCACCTGAGAAAACGATTTCAATAATAATTAATAATATAAGATTTGATAAAGCTAAGCTAATAAAAAAATAATTAGCAAGCCACTTTACAAAACTAAACAAAAAAATGCAGGGAAAAATATTGTAACCAGAAAGGCGGCAAAGACAACAAATCCTGACAGAATATACCCATACCCCCCCTTAATTTTGCTGACGGCAAATACCGCAAGGCTCAGATACCAGGCGAGAAACATAGGGTGAAAATACTTAAGCATTTCATCGTCCAGAGCAAATGTAACAGGTAAAAAGACAGACATGGATTCAAAGCTGAGAATAACCCTTGTGACAGCCATATAAACCCCCCCTTTCTTCTTGGTAGATATAGAAACAACAGGGAGATAAAGATAAATGTTAATATAACTGATTCGACTATATGACCGAAATTAGACGGGTGTACGTCGCCGCTTAAGTTAATGAACGGGATAACAAGGCTCACGCCGTACATAAAGAAAATATTAAACGTATGCTTACGGTTAAGCATCAGAGCCATAAGAGCTTTTTCGTTGAAGAAGATCAACCTGAGAGACATTCCGATTGTTTCCAAAGGGTTGGGCCAATCCCCCCCTTTACCAGTTCTTATTGCCCCCCCTTTTCCAGCTTTCATCTTTTCTATTGTACCACCATTCGTAATACATTTTCTCGCTAGCATATTGGAAAATCTCTTTTGCAATATCTGTTTTAAGGCGTTGGACAGTCCCTCTTATCCAGTTATCCGACTGCTGATTCCCTTTATCCTTTTGTTCTTTAAGGAAAAAAAGTAACTCCAGAACATCCGCATCCTTTGCTATCTTCGCCTCTTCCGTCTCCTGTGCCCGGAACTCCTCTATAATATCCAGAACGTCCTGCTCTATGGGCAGACCGTCCATAACATGTTTCAATGCTTTATCATCATCGGATTCCACATATGCCTGCTGCAGATAGTTCAGATCACCCGTACGTGATTCTTCTAGGTCATGAAACATGCACATTTTAAGAACTTTATCGGCATCAAGCTTTGCCATCTTCGCTAAAGTGTAGCCCATCATAGCCACTCGGAATGAGTGATCGGCGATGGACTGGCTACCGCTGCCGAGATAATCCTGCCCGGATCTTTTCATCACCTGCAGGATACCCAGTTCATAGAAAAAAATCCGACACCCTGTTAGCCTGAACCTCTTTGGTATCTTCAGAGCGGTTCTCCTCAGGCTTATCGAAAGTCGGTGCTTTCCGGTCAGAGGCCTCTTTCATCAATAACCCTTTTAGCCTTACCTTCAAATCTGTCTAATGTCTGCGAAGTGACAAGTGTGATTTTCGGTTTTAACAGCAGTATCTTCTGGAACTGAGATGTAAGATCGTCCACAAGTTTACGCTGTTTCTTCATCTCGTCGAAGAATATATTCTCCGTAACCTCGACCTTGATCTCCATAGCATCAAGAGCACCTTTTTTTTACGCACAAATATCATATAATGCGGTGAAACACCCTGCACTTTTGAAAGAGCCTCTTCCACCTGTGAAGGGAAGACATTTACACCGTTGATAATAAGCATATCGTCTGTACGCCCCCCCTGAGGCTTCTCCATCTTTATAAGTGTCCTGCCGCATGGGCATTCGTCCCTGTAAATCCTCGTGACGTCCCTTGTGCGGTAACGGAGCAGAGGCATAGCCTCACGCTTAAGCGTGGTTAGAACAAGCTCGCCATACTCCCCCCCTTCAGGCAGAGGTTTCAGAGTGAGCGGGTCTATAATCTCAGGGTAAAAGAAATCTTCATTAATATGCAGACCGTCCTGACAAATGCATTCACCTGATATCCCAGGCCCCCCCATCAGCTCAGATAGTCCATAGTTATCGGTAGCTATAACACCCAGCCTGTCCTGTATTTCCATGCGTATCTTATCACCCCCCCATGGCTCACTGCCGAGGAGTGCATATTTAAGCGACAACTCGTTTCTGTTTATCCCCCCCATCTTTTCCATAGTCTCTGCTATATGAAGTGCATATGAAGGTGTGCAGACGAGTGTTGTGGATTTATAATCCTGCATAATATTTATCTGGCGTTGAGTGTTTCCGCTTGAAACAGGAATAACAGATGCACCAAGCGTTTCTGCACCGTAATGCAGTCCGAATCCACCCGTGAATAGTCCGTATGTAAAAGAGACATGTACGATATCGTCCTTTGACACCCCCCCACCTGCTGTCATAACCCTTGCTACTAGGTTGTTCCAGTTTTCCAGGTCATTTCTGGTATACCCCCCCACAACGGTAGGCTTCCCTGTTGTTCCGCTGGATGAGTGAATACGCACGATATCCCTGAGCGGTACGGCAAACATGCCGTAAGGATAATTCTCTCTCAGGTCGGATTTATTTGTGAAAGGGAGTTTTGATATATCAGAAAGCTCACTTATCACATCAGGCTTAAGACCGAGCTGATCAAATGTTTTCCTATAAAAATCTACTTTTCTATAGGCTCTGTTAACCGTTGTCTGAAGACGCTCAAGCTGAAAAACCTGACGCTCGGCAACAGGCATTCTCTCCTCATCTTCCTGCCAGTATCTTACTTCTATCTCTCCCATTTTTCCTTATACTCCTTGCCGAGATATGCTCTTTTGACCTCATTGTCACCAAGCAGTTCACTCGCCTTGCCTTGCATTATGATACGTCCGTTTTCAAGAACATACCCCCCCCTCTGGGCATACTTAAGTGCCATGCTGGCATTCTGTTCCACCAGCAATATAGTGAGTCCTGACTCTGCCAGAACTTTAAGTTTTTCGTAAACCTCTTTAATAACCAAGGGTGCAAGCCCCCCCATGGAAGGTTCATCCATAAGCAGTATCCTCGGATTGCTCATGAGGCACGACCTATAGCAAGCATCTGCTGTTCTCCGCCTGAAAGCATACCGGCCATCTGACCGCCACGCTCACCGAGGACAGGGAACATTTCAACAACCTCTTCCAGCTTGGTTTTGACCTCGGATGCAGGACGTTTAAAGCCGCCCATCTCAAGATTCTCCAGAACTGACATATTGGCGAAAACCCTTCTCCCCCCCTCTGGGACAAGAGCCATTCCGCTAGTTACAATGTCTGAAGTGTCGACTCTACTGACATCCCTTCCATCGAAAACAGCAGTCCCTTTCTGTTTGCCGACTATATTCATTATACTATTTAAAAGTGTCGTTTTCCCTGCTCCGTTGCTCCCGATAAGAGATACAAACTCCCCCCCTTTGGATACGTGTACGGAAACGTTTGTCAACGCCTGAACACCGCCATAGGATACGTGCAGAGACTTTACTTCCAGCATATTTTTTTTCCTGTTTATCAAGTTACTCATTTTTATGAGTAGTTATTAGTTTACATCAATAGAGCTAGTGATTTTCTCTTATATCAAGGCAAGAAATGATTAAAAAGTGCAGTTTACAATAGTAAATGAGCATTTTTTTTAATAGTTTCTTAAAGCAGAGATAAGAGAAAAGAGCAGCTCTACTCGTCAGTTCCGAGATAAGCCTTCAGAACCTCTTTATTCTCTCTCACTTCTTTATATGTCCCTGTGCCAATCACTTCGCCAAAGTTCAGGCAGACCACATACTCAGCCAGAGATGATATGAACTGCATATCATGCTCCACCATGAGGATGCTCACACCCTTGTCATATATCTTCTTTACCATCTCCGCCAGATTCTCTTTTTCGGTGAGGTTCAGCCCGGCCGCAGGTTCGTCCAGGAGGAGCATCTTCGGCTTGGACAAAATAGCTCTCGCCAGTTCAAAATTCTTGAGAACACCATAAGGGATGCTGTCTGGCGTCATCTCTGCATAGTCTGTAACATTCACAAACTCCATGCATTCATCGATACGTTCTTCCGAATCACGCCAGTATTGTTTATTCATTCCTGAGAATGTCTTAAAAACAGAAGGCTTCTCTTTCCCTATAAACCTAGATACATATTCTGTCTCAGGGTCAGCTCGGGTATTATGTTCAGGTTCTGAAATGTTCTGGATATCCCATGCATAAACACTTTCTCAGGTGCATTGCCTGTGATATCATTGCCTGCAAAACTGACACTGCCGTCAGTAGGCACGACAAAACCCGTGATGGCGTTGAAAAGTGTGGTCTTCCCTGCACCGTTTGGTCCTATCAGTGCAGTTATCCCTGTTTCAGGTGTCTCGAATGTCACTTCATTCAGAGCACGAACACCACCGAAACTCACGCCTATATTATTTATACTAAGCATTTTTCTTTACCAATTTCTTTATAGTTCCGGCTATCCCGCCTGGGAAAAACATAACAACTACAGCCAATAATCCGCCGTAAATTATCATCTCGAAATCCTCGAAAGTGGCAAACACTTCAGGGATAAAACCGAGAGTTATAGCTCCGACTATACCGCCTGAGATATAGCCCAGTCCACCGACGATAGCCATGCATAAAAGCCCTATGGAATATGTAAAGCTGAACGATACGGGACTGATGAAATGGGTGTAATATGTATAGAATACTCCGTTGACCGCAGTTATCGCAGCTATCGACGAGAAGACCATCAGCTTTGTTCTGGTGACATCTATGCCGTAGCTTCTACAGGCGGATTCAGAGTTTTTTATAAATTTTAATTTGTAATGCAGGAACGATTTATCGAATACTTCGTACAAAAATATGGAAAGCAGGAAAAAGCCGCTCATAAAGATGTAATAAGCCTTCTCGGTCATAAGCTCTATGCCGAAGAAGCTGAAATTACCTATCCCCCCCATAAAGCCTGAAGGACCACCTGTTATCCAGTCGAACTCGTTCATAAATATATAGATGATCATACCGAAACCGAGTGTAGCCATAGCGAGATAGTGCCCGTGCAGTTTAAGGACAGGGTAGCCTATCACCCATGCTATAGCAAATGCGACTATTGGAGCGACCAGCACGGTAACCATAGGGTGTACGCCGAATTTCACAGATAAGATAGCGGCGATATATGCACCTATACCAAAGAACGCCGCCTGCCCCCCCATAGAGATAATACCTGTGTATCCCAGCAGAATATTGAACGCCGCTGCATTGAGGGCATTTATCATCATAAGGGTTGCAACACCGATGTAGTATTCGTTATCGACTCCGAAACCTATGCCTATGACAGCCGCGGCACATACAAGAAAAAGTGTAGGGTTAAGTCTTCTCATACTCTATGCACCTTCTTCTTGCCGAATAACCCGTCGGGCTTCACAAAAAGTATTATCAGTATAATTATAAAAGCGACAGCATCCTTCAAACCTGATGGGATGATACTCGCAGAGAAAGACTCCAGTATCCCGAGGAGAAGTCCGCCTGCAATAGCAGCACCGAAATTCCCCCCCATACCACCGAGCACGGCAGCAGCGAAACCTTTAAGCCCTGTCATAATACCGTCGTCATAAGTAACAAACATTATAGGGGGGGCTATGATCACACCTGCGACAGCACCGAGAAGTGCCGCAACACCAAATGACATCACACGTATATTACTGACCTTGATACCGCAGGTTTCAGCAGCAATAGGGTCGTCAAAACTGGCACGCATAGCCTTGCCGTATTTAGATTTTTTTGAGGAACATATTAAGTCCGAACGCCACACAAAGCGAAACAACAATAACAAGGACTGACTGACTGGACATCACTCCGCCTGGGAGCTGAATATTGAATACTGGGATAAACTCCTTAACAGGGAGGGAATCACGCCCCCCCCAGAAATGCATCGCAAGGTCTCGGAAGATGATGGATGCCGCTATTGTCACCGTGATAAGGTTCAGTTCGCTCTTTATCCTTGTCAGCCTGATGAAAAACTTTTCGAATATGACACCTATGATGAATGCTCCGCCGACAGCACCGATAAACGCTATGGGGGGGAAAGGAAGCCCCCCCATCACGGCAAAGAGCATATAGATAAACATACCACCTATCATAACAAACTCGCCCTGAGCAAAGTTAATAATACCTGTGGTGTTATAGATGATATTAAACCCAAGAGCCACAAGCCCGTATATGCTGCCGCTTGTCAGCCCTGAATACAAAAACTGCATTATTTATATATCCTTGTTATCATGCCGCTGCGAGGAAGGTTCTACCTTATGTGGCAGTTTTCCAAGGTTACTATGATAAAACAAACCCGAAAGTCGGCTCATCAAGTTCGCAATGACAGTCAGCTTATTTATAAATCAGAGATATCTGTCTGTTTAACAAAACCGAAGCCGGCATTGCCAAGCTTTTCTGCTGCTATGGCAGTGTCGTCAAATCTGAATATCATAATAGCGCGCCCTGCCTCCATATGGTCCACAAAGGCGTACATGTATTCAACATTTATATCGTTAGCCTCCAGACAACCGAGTATCTGAGCGAGACCGCCTGGCTGGTCGCTAACTATCACAGCCAGAACCTCTGTCCTGCCCACTGTGAATTCATTGCTCTTTAGGATGTCGTAAGCCTTGTCAGGGTTGCTCACGATAAGCCTGAGTATCCCGAAATCAGAAGTATCCGCAAGAGATAAAGCTCTGATATTTATACCATTTTCTCCGAGAAGCTTTGTCACCTCATGGAGACGTCCTGACTGGTTTTCGATGAAAACAGATATTTGCTGCAATTTCATAAGTCTACCTCTCTATAAATTACGGTTATCCTGAACTCTTTTCGCTTTACCTTCGCTTCTGGCGATGGTTTTATGCTCCACGATACGCACCTTGCAGGTTACGCCTATCATTGCCTTTATCTCTGATTCTATACCTTTGCTGAGATCCTGCAGTCTGCGGATTCTATCCATGAACTGCCCTTCGGCAAGCTCCACCTGCACCTCAAGGGTGTCCATATTGCCGTCCCTGTTGACCACAAGCAGATAGTGAGGAGAAAGCTCTTCCCTTTGAACAAGTATAGCCTCAACCTGTGACGGATAGACGTTCACACCTCTAATTATAAGCATATCGTCGCTTCTGCCCATAACTTTGTTCATACGGACAAAAGAACGCCCGCATATGCAGGGCTCTGTGATAAGGCTGGTAACGTCCCTTGTTCTGTATCTGATAAGCGGGATAGCCTCTTTGGTGATGGTGGTGAAAACAAGCTCGCCCTCTTCACCGTTGGGGGGGATAACCTCCCCCCCTGTCTCAGGGTTTATGGTCTCCACAATAAAGTGGTCTTCATTGATATGCATACCGTTCTTCGCTTCGACACACTCGAAGGCAACACCCGGTCCTATTATTTCACTAAGTCCGTAAATATCAACAGCATCAATACCCCCCCACTTCTCTTCTATGTCTTCTCTCATGGCGTTTGTCCACGGCTCAGCACCGAAGATCCCCCCCACCTTCAGTTTAAGGTCTTTTTTAGGATCGATACCTTCGTCCAGAGCTGATTCGTAAAGCGACAGAGCATAGCTTGGCGTGCATGAAAATGCCGTAGAGCCAAAATCTTTCATCAGCATAAGCTGTTTCTTTGAGTTTCCGCCAGAGATAGGGATAACGGATGCACCGATCTTCTCTGCACCATAATGTGCCCCCCCGAGTCCACCTGTAAAAAGTCCGTATCCGTAAGCATTCTGGAGAATATCACCTGCGGCAACACCTGCGGCTGTGAATGTCCTTGCCATAAGCTCGGTCCATGTCTCAATATCCCGTCTAGTGTAGCCGACGACTGTTGGCTTGCCTGTTGTTCCGCTGGATGCATGCAGACGCACCACCTGCTCCTGAGGAACGGCAAAAAGCCCGAATGGATAGCTGTCACGCATATCCTGTTTATATGTGAACGGGAGCTTACTCATATCAGAGAGGGACTTGATATCATCAGGTTTTACACCTGCTTTATCCATAGACTCTCTGTAGAAATCTACTCGTGCGTATACGTTATTTAGTAGTTGTCTTAACCGTCTTAGTTGAAGCTCCTCCAGATATTCTCTGGGGGGGAGGGTTTCATAATGCTCATTCCAGATCATAGTGAAATCTCCGTTTTGGATCGCAAATCGTTCTAAAAATTTAGCAATTTGAGGGGGGGTAAAAGTCAATTCATATTTAACAAGGTAAAGGGAAAATATATTTGATATACAAATGCTTTA
>JDSG01000060.1_pt1 | contig 49941 bp, 78 predicted proteins | sample 199341 | NCBI WGS metagenome assembly JDSG01 (sample SAMN02584197, study PRJNA231836) | bioreactor metagenome | isolation source: continuous culture bioreactor short generation time transfer1 day 52 after... | place: Germany: Bremen | reverse complement strand
TCAAACCCACAGCAGCCATAACTCCTGCATACGGAAGTATAATATATAATGTCTCCATATTTAAAGAGACCATCGGTATATGGAACATAGGTAAACCGCCTTTAAGGCTCGCCAAATCACCCACCGTCCTCGTGTCCAGATTAAAGAAATTCACTATGAGCGTCACGACTACAATTGCAACAAGCGGCGACGGGATAGCTTTGGTAATCTTTGAAAAGAAATGCACGATAAACATGGTAAGCAGACACAGCCCAAGCATAACAGCAAGCTGCTCCCCCCCCTGCATCCAGACAAGCACACCTTCTGCATCTTTAATTTTGAACTGACTCAGCTGAGCAAGAAAGATGATTATAGCCAAACCATTGACAAAACCGAGCATAACAGGATGAGGGATCATCCTTACGAATTTACCCAGCCTCAAAATCCCGGCAGCGATCTGTATCAGCCCCCCCATAAGCACAACTGCCGCAAAAAGATACTCAACACCGTGAGTTGCAACTAAACTGACTACAACGACCCCCCCTATAGCCCCCCCTGTCGCACCGGATATCATCCCCCCCGGTCGTCCACCGAGAACAGCAGTGATAAAACCTATGATAAATGCCGTATAAAGACCAACAAGCGGTGCTACACCTGCGATGAAAGCAAATGCGATAGCCTCGGGGGGGACTAATGCCAATGCCACGGTTATTCCGGACAGCAGGTCAGCTTTTATTGTTGCGGTTCTCTTTGCGAAAAATGAATACATATACTCTCCAATATTATTCACAACAGAAATATTTCTGTCGGTTTGTTTTGATACTATAAAAAGATAAAGTGAATAGCTAAACGAATTGAGCGTCATGACTTCAGATACTATGAAGGCAAATGTATTCCGTATTCCAATATTTATTAATTGAATTAGAAAGGTTTATCTATAATATAATAATAGCGAGAACATAACTACTTGCATAAGCCTCTTTTGTCAACTTAATAATACTTTATAGACATATAAAAAGGCACATACGCGAATATGTGCCCCCCCTGTATAAAAAAACCTACTTTATTGAGTCCTTGAGAAGACCTGAGTGCTACAGCTCAGATTTATCGCAGATAAAACCAAACCAACCGGTTGATAACACACAGTTTTCTAAAGTTGAACGGGATAAATTGAGTCAAAAAAAATCCCCCCCTTTCGTCGTGTCTATGCCGGCAATGCTCCGCATATTGCCTTGCAAGCCACTCCTCTCTTTTTAGCTCATGTGACCTAAGGCAAAACGAAAGCCTACATAGTAGTGCCTATTGTCAGCAGAGTACTTACCACGCATAGCAGAACGTACATGCCTGCCATAATGGAGGCAGCCACCGCCACGTATCACAATACCCTCACCATCTGTAACTAAAGGATCAATTGTCAGGTCAGATATATCTGACTGCCATTTATCTGCACACCACTCCCAAACATTACCGTGCATCTCATACAGTCCCCCCCAGTCATTACAAGGTAGAGACTTTACAGGGACAGTCTTTTCTCTGTAATCTCCCTTTGCTCCATCTGCATATGGATACTCTCCGTTATAATTAACTTGATCTGTAGTGATGTTTTCACCGAAACTAAACGGAGTTGTCGTACCTGCACGGCAGGCATACTCCCACTCCGCTTCACTCGGCAGTCTTAGATTTATATCAGAGCCTTGTTCCTTTAACTTATCAAAAAACTTATCAACATATTCCCAACTCACCTGTTCTACAGGATTCTGTGCATCTTTAAACTCAGATGGGTTCTCTCCCATCACTCCTTCCCAAAGCTCCTGTGTACATGCTGTCTCTGCCAACCAGAAACCTTTGGTCAAGAGAACCTTATGCTGTTTCTCACTACCACCCCCCATCTTTCAGCTTCATCCTCTGGTGAACCCATCATGAACTCACCCGGTGGACACCACCGAAATGTCTGGTCAACTCCGGCTACGCTCACAGTTATCCAAAGCCCATATATATCCTCACCCCCCCATGAATGAGCAATTTTTGGCGGAAACTCAGGTGGCTTGTTTTGGTAAGTCAAATTGTATAAAGGCAAACTCTAACTCCTATTATAAATGTCTATGCCGGCAATGCTCCGCATATTGCCTTGCAAACCACTCCTCTCTTTTTTAGCTCATGTGACCTAAGGCAAAACGAAAGCCTATCCTGTTGCTCCTAAAGCCAGCAGAGTACCTACTACGCAAAGCAGAACGCACATTCCAGCCATCAGAGAGCCAGCCGCAGCCACGCATCGCAATACTCTCACCCTCTGTAACTAAAGGATCAACTGTTAGGTCAAGTATATCTGACTGATATTTATCTGCACACCACTCCCATACATTACCATGCATCTCATACAGCCCCCCCCACTCATTACACGGTAGAGACTTTACAGGGACAGTCTTTCCTCTGTAATCTCCCTTTGCTCCATCTGCATATGGATGCTCTCCGTTATAATTAACTTGATCTGTAGTAATGTTTTCACCGAAACTAAACGGAGTTGTCGTACCTGCACGGCAGGCATACTCCACTCCGCTTCACTTGGCAGTCTTAGCCCAAGCTCTGGCATTTTTTTCCTTCATCTTGTCCAGAAACTTCTCGCAATCTTTATAACTAACAGTCTCTACAGGATTATCCTTACCCTTAAAACCAGATGGGTTCTCTCCCATCACTCCTTCCCAAAGCTCCTGCGTACAAGCTGTCTCTGCCAACCAGAAACCTTTTGTTAAAATAACCTTATGCTGTTTCTCTCTTTGGTCATCTTCCCATCTACCAACCTCATCTTCTGGCGAACCCATCATAAACTCACCCGGTGGACACCAGCGAAAAGTTTGGTTAATTCCCATTATATCTACATCCACAAATATCCCAAAACCATCTTCGCCAATTTTTTTTAGCATACCGAGGACTTCTTACATTAAAAGAATTATTTGCATAAGCTTTCCAATTCTCAACCATGTCCCCCCCATCTATATCATATTCTTTTCTACTTTTAACAAAACCATCTCTTTGCTGTTCATCCCACCAATAACCATTTGAAGAATAAGGTCCTACTGGTGCAAAAGCATAATCGTAAGCATCTTCTATCATTCTTTGTCTCTCAACCTCGACCTGCCAATAAGCTTTCCTGATCTTCTCTTTCTCTTTTATCTGAACAAATAATCCCTTAGGGTCGCACCCTATTCCATATGCCCACTCAGGTTTTGTAACGGTTTCTATTTTAATTTCATCAAATTCTGTCTTTATACTGATATTTGTAGTTTTATTAATACAAATATTCTTATTATTATCGATGCTAAACATGTCACTATAGTCATTAGATTTATAATAGATAGAACCGGCAGACTCTACTTGTGCTACCAAGCTGCCATATTTGTTTGAATGGTCATTCTCTCCGGCTTTATGCGTAGGAATGAATTCAAGATATTCACCTTTTTGATAGATATTAACAACAGTTTTAGTTATTGAACCGCTAAAAGACTTTGCCTTTAACGCCGAGAAAATCTCAGTATTTGGGAGGAACTCACCTAAATCGAGGAAAATTGACTTTATATATTCATTTACAAAATATGACTCATCATCATTTTGATCTGTAGATTTTAATAATCGCAAAAGCTGGCTTTTATACTTATCGAAGTCTGGCTGTTCACATAATAATTCTTCTACCAAACACTCTTTTATAATAGTTAGCTCTGTTGCGTTTGATCTATGTTTTTTCTGAATCCTGCAAAGATCAGATTTATTACTCAACATTTTTTCTCTAAATTCATTTAGATACTTCTGCTTTTGGGCTGAATCAAAAAAAGACATATAAGTTATTACTCTGAATATCTTCTTCAAAACGCAGTGCTATCTCGTCTGCTATATCAAACCTTTCTCGATAATGAGATCGAACATCTCTTATATGCTCCGGAGTGTTATACTCAGATATTGAACACATCTCCTTGAGCTCTTGTATATTATCTTTTCCAGTGGATTGCTTATTGTTGTTATAAGATTCAATATCCTGCTTCTTGATAGGGAGTTTTGCGTCGAAGTCCCACGTAATAACAGTGTAATACTTAGTTATTGGCTCATTACACAGCTTTCTGCTTGGTACGGGTGATAAAACTATTGGCTTAATGGCTCTACGAGAAAATAGCTGTCCTAATTTCAACCATAATTTTTTTGGAGCATCTTTTGAGGAATAAATCCCTAGGTCACTTATTATTAAAACTTGAGTATGTGATAAATATTGCTTAGATAACATATGATAAAGCTGAGGAAGCGTCATATAGCCTTCCAGTAGCTTTTCACAGAGATAAAAAGTTGTAAGCCCCCCCTCTTCCCCCCTCTAAGCAACAACAGCTGATTCAATAAACTATTCATATCATCATACAGATATGACAATCTAATATCAAAGTCTACTATGACTATTGCGTTTGCTGACCATTTCAGAGTTTTCTCTCTTGGCAAATCTCCTATAACTTGATACTCCGAAATCCTCTGTACTGCGGCATCTATATCTATACTATTTGACTCTGTCTCTTTACTGAGTGCTGCTTTTAAAAATGGCCATAATGATCTCCATTTTACCAATGGTTCTATAGGAGGGGGGGGCGGATTATATATATTTAAATTAATCTCTTCTGCGGAATAAGGCTCTATATTTTGGATAACTGAATTAATCGATTGTATATCAAATTTAGTTTTTTTCATGTTTCGCAACTTTAAAAAAAAGGTGGACGATAAGCTTCTGAATGATCCTCACTGACCGGATAAACACTTTGTCCCTTTTCAACTAAGGGCGACTCTTCTTTTAAGCCTACTTTGGTTTGCTCTGGGGGGGCTTCCTCTTTTATAACTTCTTCATAACCAAAGAAAGCACTCACAGTCCCACTGTCAATATTGAGCTTTTCGGCTATTAGTAAGATTTCTTCTTTGCTAAAAGGTTTAGGTTTTTTTATTCATCAACGTATTCATTTATATCTTTCTTCAATACTAATGAATTATACTTCTTTAGAGCATTTTCTGGAGACTCAGAAACTGACGTAATAACATTCAACAGATCAACAAAACTAGCAATACTAGGCTTTAAGTTTTGGTTACTTTGCTCCATTCTTTCTTTGTGAATTACTTTCGCGACTTCTTTTATAAAGGCAGGTTTTAAATCTTTGAAAGTTGCATGAGCCTCAGCAACTCCACTAAGCCTTGAAACTAATGCTTCTTCATTATTTTTGAGATCTTTGCTCCCCCCCTCTATGAACATGTTAAGAACTATACATCTTCTTATAAATGCCTGTGGCAAAGCTCTTTCATTGTTGGTCGTGATTATAACTAGCGTATTATCTTTGTTTCCATTAATAGCCTTTGCCACATATGGAACAGTAAAAGAATAGTTGCCTAAAGTTTCCAATAATCCGTTGGGTAGATCAGAATCAGCTTTATCTATTTCATCAATTAGAGCAACAACACCATTATTAAACTTACTTAATTCATAATCTAACGGTTTTCGACAGCTTTTATTACTTTTCTCATATTGCTCTAAGGCTGATTCTTTATCAAAAGCCCACCATAAGACTCCCGGCGTGATGAAATTATTTGGTGCGAGTCTATCATTAGCTCGTTTGCGTGATTTTAAGCTGCTTAACAACTGTGCTTCACCAAGCCTGGCAACTGTATCGTACGTGTATAACAGGTCTGCTGATTGACTTTTTGAATTCACTACTTCATAAACAAAACCACAGTCCAACACACTAGCAACCGCAAGTGCTAACTGTGTTTTTCCGATACCGGGCTCACCGCACACAAGAAGCGGTCTTCCACTAGCCATTGCCGCCTTAACAGCGAGAATAGTCTGATCATCAAAAAGGTGAACACTATCGTCCCAAGAACCTCTTTTTTTTAATCTTTACTTTGTTATCTTTAACAATAAATTTGTCTAACATTTTTCACCCATTAATTGCATTATGTAATTTGTCGATTATAGCCATAAACGCATATTGCGAAATACCTTGCTTAAACATTTCAGATGGCTGACTTGTATCTATAACAAGAAACCCTATATACTTTAATAGGTTCTTAAATAAGTCATCATTAAACCTTTGGAAATTATTAAGATCATTTTCATTTATTACTACAAAATTTCTGCAATAACTATCCTCTACGCCTGCAATAATTGTATCACAATAATAATCTAAATCAGCAGTCTTAATATTAGTTACTCCTTTAAGTCTTGGGTTTCTTTTTCCAAATTCTTTAAATATAGATTTTATTAAGTCTAGTTTAAGCTGCTCACCTGAGCCATTTTTATATTTAAATGGACCAAGAGACAAATTGCATTGATACATATTTGTGTTCTCATTTATTTCTAATTGTACATCTTTCACCTGGCCATGGCTCCATGCAAGTTCAAGTGATAATACTTCCGCTTCAAACATTTCATTAACTAAGCGATATTTTATTTTCATATATTGAAGAGGTTCATCTTTTTTTTGATTGAGTCATAATATAACTGTCATTGAATATTTTTTTTATTTCACACTCGGTATATCTCTTAATCACAGTCTTATCACCATTAGTAAGCCCTTTGTTAGTAAGCTCTTTGTCTCTTTTATAATATTTTATACGTTCAGTGAGATCAGACATGACGTTTATAAAGCCGCTCTGCTTAAAAGACATCTCTGCATTGCCTTTTTTTTCTTTATAATACTCATAAAATCCCGTCTCTTTAGAAGACAAAAGTTCTTTAATCTCTTCCAGAATCTTATTAGTGTAAAAACCTTGGTTTTTGCGTTTATTTGCCAACTCACTATCAAACTTTTTTTATAAACGTAACCAGAACAGACTCTGCAATCTCTGCATCTTCCCCCCCAGCTTTCACTAGGTGGTCTATAATATCCTCTGCAAATTTTTCATTTGAGAGTTTGAATATATCTTCACCGGCAAAATCACCGCCGAAAAGGATTATTTTTTTGTAATTCTCTTCTCTAGAGCTGCATATCTCCTTAACTTTAAAGGCATAATCAAGCGATTCCTTTGCAATACTAATTAATAGTTCTTTATCTTCTTCAGTGGTCAGATCCTTCAATATGGGATAAGTGGAGCTAGCTAAAAACATCTGAAAAAGAGAGTTAGGATTGCTGATTAGGCTAATAAGATCTTGTGATGGCATAAAATAACCTCAAAAAAATATGAATAGTTTATTTTACCAACACATGCACAGATTGCAAGGTAATACACCTATCTTTAGGATGGGGGGGTCTGAGTTTGTGTTTATCCCCCCCAAACAGGGACGACCATTCACATCAAATAAAACATAGTTGCTCAATATTGGAAAAAAAACATTAGATGATTTGAATATAGATTACAGAATACCATAGCACTGTAGACATACGTTTGCTGCCCTTTCATTAAAGGCAGGGGGGGATGAACCGGAAGATATCGCGCGACAACTTGGACATACTTCTCTAAAAATGCTTTACCAACACTATGCAAGATTCATGAAACACCGCAAAAAGAGAGAATCTAACTTTGCGAAACTAGTCACGAATATGGCACGGTCGCAAAACACAGAATTATAACATATTAATGTTACACGGGTTTCCTAAAAAGGAAGGCCGGCGTCCTGCCGGCACCCCCCCAGTGAGCTCCGTCTCAGTCGGCGTGGTTTTTCCACTACCTGACTTAGTTATATCAAATCACATGCCAAATTTAATAAGCATAACGCCTATCATTATGACTAAAGTCCCTAAAAGCTTATTAACCGTAAACTTTTCACTGAATATCGACATGCCTAAAACAGCACCGAACATCACATTTACCTGCCTGAGAGCCGTTGCGTAGGAAAGTTCTACCATTGTCAGTCCATATCTATATGACGTAAAAGAGGCAAAAACTATCACTCCACCCAGCAATACCCATTTGACATCCTTTTTGATATTCGCAAATTTTATCTCGCCGCTCTTTCTGGAAAACAGAAAAAGAAAACTCGTCATAAAAAAAAGGACATACAATATACATATAAGATAAAATTCCCCCCCTGCGATACACCCTTTTTATCGACTAAAGCTCCGAACGAATACAAAAAGGCAGCGAGAAACGCATAACCAACACCTTTGCTGAGCTTAAGCCCCCCCTCCCCCCCCTTCACTTTGTTCAACAGGATAGTCCCTATAATTGTGACGATGATACCTGCCACACCTATAAAAGAGAGCTCCTCTTTAAGGAATAAAACAGCCCACACCAAAATAAAAAAGGGTGATGAAGTTGTGATAGGATAAACCAGCGATACATCCGCATACCTATATGACGTCGAAACAGCAAGGTGATATCCGGTAAAAAAACAGTGCCGCGATAAATGCACTAAAGACCACCTGATAGTCTATATATAGGTATTTAGAAAAGAAAATCGGATAGAGAATTGTAAAAAAACTGATATTAACTAGGTGCATATAAAAATTAAAAGCGTATTTGTTCTCAGATTTCTTTAATAAAATGTTCCACAAAGAATGTGATAATGCACTAAGAATAATAAAAATAAACCCTGTCATTGCCGCCCTAAATTAAGACATGAATTATCAAGTTTTTACATATTTGAGATAACGTCTTTTTATATTTTTTTTGATTTTTTTTATTATCTCATCACCCTGTATGTCAGGTCAAGCATAAATTGTTGTCAGATAGTTTTAAAAGCCCCCCCATATGTCGCCTTATTATTGAGCCCTTGATTTATCACATTAGTGCACACTGTATACAATTTCATGGTTGACAATAACGAACAAGAGTGCTAAAAAAAATAAACAGTGTTTAAAATATATGACTATTAAATTGAGGAGGCATTTCAATGGGACTTAAAGAAGTACTTAAGCAGAAAATCGATGAGCACCGCCCTAGAACCGCAAAACTGGTTAAAGAGTTCGGTGATGTTAAAGTTGGAGAATACACTATCGCTCAGACTATCGGTGGCGGTAGAGGAATCAAATGTCTTGTTACAGACATATCATATCTTGACCCTATGGAAGGAATCCGTTTCCGCGGAATGACTATCCCTGAGACATTTGCAGCTCTTCCAAAAGTTCCTGGTTCAGAATACCCATACGTAGAAGGATTCTGGTATCTTCTTCTTACAGGCGACGTTCCTACAATGGAGCAGACACTTGAAGTTGTAGAGGAGTGGAAGTCACTCTCAGCTGTACCTCAGTACGTATTCGAAATACTCAGAGCTATGCCAAGAGATTCTCATCCAATGGCTATGTTCTCTGCGGCTATCGTTGCTATGCAGCGTGAGTCAATTTTCTCCAGCAACTACGCTGCTGGTAAATTCAACAAAATGACATGTTGGGAAGATATGTACGCTGACTGTAACTCCCTCATGGCTAAGCTCGGACCTATCGGAGCTTACATATACAGAATGAAATACATGGGAGACACACACATCCCTGCTGATCCATCACTCGACTTCGGTGGAAACTTCGCACACATGCTCGGCATCGACAAGCCATATGATGACGTTGCTAGAATGTACTTCATCCTTCACTCAGACCACGAGTCAGGAAACGTTTCTGCACACGCTACACACCTTGTAGCTTCTGCACTTTCAGACGCTTTCTACTCACTCTCTGCTGGTATCAACGGTCTTGCCGGTCCACTTCACGGTCTTGCTAACGAAGAAGTTCTTCGTTGGACACAGAACTTCATGGATAAGCTCGGCGGCGAAGTACCTACAAAAGAAGGTCTTAAAAAAAAGCTCTTTGGGACACACTTAACAGTGGTCAGGTTATCCCTGGTTACGGTCACGCAGTTCTTCGTAAGACTGACCCACGTTACACTTCACAGCGTGAGTTCTGCCTTAACACAGAAGGTCTTAAAGACTACCCACTTTTCAAGCTTGTTAGCCTTATCTTCGAAGTAGCTCCTGATGTACTTCTTGAGCATGGTAAAGCTAAGAACCATGGCCAAACGTTGACGCTCAGTCAGGTGTTATCCAGTGGTACTACGGTGTTACTCAGTACGAATACTACACAGTTCTCTTCGGTATCGGTAGAGCACTCGGTGTTCTTGCTAACATCACATGGGACAGAGCTCTCGGTTATGCTATCGAGCGTCCTAAGTCTGTTACTACAGCTATGCTTGAAGAAGTTGCTGGTATCTAATCTACAATTACTAATTGTTTATAGATCAAAAAGGGGGGGAGCTTTCGAGCTCCCTTTTTTTTGTTATGTATTCTCGTTTTTTATATGGTATAAAAGCTTTCACAAGAGGGCACGAATATGAAAAAAAAGTCTTATTCCTTATTCAGGCGAAGACATGCCAAGCAGCAGAGTAAGGGTTTTAAACTTATTGGATAAACTCAAAGATAAGAGTTACGATATCTTTTGCCGTCAATACCCTAAATCGACCTCTGATAAGCTTAAATTATTCACATCACTCAAAAACTACGACATTGTTTTCCTGCAAAAAAAAGCTCCCTTCCATAGTAGATTCTTTTTTTTATAAGACTCTTTTCAAAGAAACTCATTTTTGATTTTGATGATCTGATATTCATGAAACATGAAAAATACAAGAAGCAGACTAGCCTATCAAGCAGAATGAAATTCGAAAGCATAGTATCCAAAGCTGACATTATAATAGCAGGCAACAGCATTCTGGAAGAGGCTGCCAAGCAGTATAATAAGAATACAATCGTCATCCCGTCGGTTATTGAAACTGACAACATGCCGCAGAAAAACTATGATGAACCCAGTGATAGTTTCATCGTCGGTTGGGTTGGTGGAAATATTAATCTCACTCAGCTGGAACTGCTCGGAAACGTGTTCAAAAGGCTTTCTGATGAAATCCCGTTAGAGGTTAAAGTTATTAGCGGCAAAGCTCCTACTCTTCATGGGATTAATTTAAACTTTATCCCATGGACGCTGGAAGGGCAAAACAGCGAGATAGCCACTTTCGATATAGGTGTCATGCCTCTACCTGATAGCCCATACGCAAGGGGGGGCAAGTGTGCTTACAAGGCTCTTCAATATATGGCAGCAGGCGTAGTTCCTGTCGTATCTGATGTCGGTGTCAACTCTGAAGTTGTGCAAGATGGTGAGAACGGATTCGTAGCCTCTGATGTAGAAGATTTCTATCATAAAATCAAACTACTGTATAATAATAAAGAAATGCTCAAAAGATGGGTGCAGAATCATCACTACGAACGAAAGAGTATTATTCCGTAGATACTGCGGTTGCCCGACTGGATGAAATATTTAGACTGAAATTATAAAGCCCCCCCCAAGAGCTTTCCTCTACAACGAAAAATCCCCCCCAACCCTGTTTCCAAGATTGGGGGGGATTTCATTATGATATCTCGAAGTCTTAAAACTTCTGTTTATTATTTAGTTAGCAAATGTAAAGTTGATCCCCCCCGGGAAGATAGGCGACCACTCAGCTCCAGCTGAACAAGCTTCCAGTCCGCCACCGCCCGTACAAGGGGGGGCAAAAACTCCATCCGAATCGAAATCCTCATAGTACCATGAGTCATCAAGGTCAAATGTCATAGTCACTGTTCCGCCTGCATCTCCGATAGTTATGCCGCCTACAGAGAGGGATTGGCTTACTATGAAAATGTCCTGATCTGCACCCTGAGTCAATATTGCCGTATTCCAAAGGTCGTCATTACCGTAGAGACCTCTGTCATGACCGGTTTCAGGGTCGTCACTGCTCGCACCGCCGATATCTGCCAGTCTGACATAATCAAGATTTGCGTCTATCCAGTCAAGACCTGCTGCTACAAACCCAAATGTTCCGCCTGCGTCCTTCAGCTTCACATCACCCTGATGATTTCCGAGACTCCCCCCCTCTGCAGGAAAATCATCGTCAGACAGATATATCCTGACCTCAGCATCTGAGACTGCATACATCGGCATCACAAGATCATAGTAGTAGAATTCAGCATAAAAGCCGTTATAAGTACCTTTCGGAAGTTCGCTGATATTAAGCTGTACAGGATTTGAAAGATCAAGCACTTCTGAATCGGCAAGAGTTCCCGTATCCGGGATAAGATCTACTTTAGTGTCATCTGTTTTAACCAGTGCTAATCTCTTTATAGCCACCTTAAAACCAGTCGGATCAACATAAGCAACTACACCGCCATCACCGTCACAGTCTTTACCTGCAACATAGCCTGGGTCATCATTCGCAGCACCCGGTGTGCATATTGTCAGAACACTCGGAACTGACGATCTACTGACATCTGACGTGAACCCCCCCGAGCTACTTGAGCCGTAGTCCGCCTCGACACTAACCGTTACTGCGGCATTACCGTCGTCACTTACAGTCGGTGTTGTCGAAGGGGGGGTTGTTGACGAAGACCCGCCGCCGCCGCCGCAAGAGACCAAAAAAAAGCCATGATTGCCGCCAATATAATACATTTTTTAACGATAAACATTCTAAACCCTCCAAAAAAAATAATTTATATATGAATAATAACACAAATCTCTAGTCGTTATCCAACTCAATCCCTTTTTCTGATCGCAGGGTATCAATCTTATTAAGTGGTTTTTCAAGCATATTCCGTCTGGTGGAGCTGAGGTCGTCATAAGCCCGCTGAGCCTCGTCGAGTTTCTTACCTATCGTGTCCATCTTGGACGTAAACATATCCCACTGCTTATAAAACTGACCAAACAGTTTAAGCATTTCACCCGATGTACTCTCAAATGCAAAGTTTTCCACCGACTGTCTGACCACTGATAAAACAGCAAAAAGCGATAGTGGGGGGGATGTAAGTATAACACCGCTTGCAAGAGCCAGATCCATCACCGTCGGGTCTTTCTCGTATATAAATTCGTAAACACTTTCGTTCGGTATAAAAAGAATCATGACATCAAGAGTATGTTCCTCAGAGTCGATGTAGCCTCTGGTTCTGACCTCTTTGATCTTCTGCTTGACGTCACGCATAAAATTCTTGAGGTGTAATTCCTGATCTGAAGCCCCCCCTTCTGCACAATACTTCAGGTAACTGTCCAAAGGGAATTTCACATCCATATTCACGCAGTAGCCTTTAGGCAGATAAAAAGTAAAATCAGGACGGCTGCCGTTATCCATAGTCTTTTGGAGGTCGTAATTAATCTTCTCTTTCATCCCCCCCGTGGCACGAATGATATCTAGAGCCATCCTTTCGCCCCCCCACCTGCCCCCCCTTTCGGCTGTTGATGAGAGAGCTCTATTCAGACTGCCAGTGACATCTGCGAGCTTCTCAGTCTGATGTACCGTATTTTTTATCTGCTCTGCTATCTCTGAAAACCGAGCCTCACGTTCTTTTTCCATACCTGTCATGAGATTGTGGACACGTTCCAGCTCACCTCTCATATTCCCTAGCTGAGCATCTATGAGAGCCTTCTTTGTCTCCAGCTCTTTAGTACCTTCTCTTGTTTTTGCATCCATAACAGTGCCTGCCAGCTTTAAGAAATCATCGGTGTTCTTGGATAAACTCTCTATGGAAAGCTCGGCGAAAGCCCCCCTTTCATACCTTCGGCAAGATTTTCTATCTCCGTATCCAGACGATTCTTTGTTCTGGAGTTCAGATAGAATGCCACACCCAGACCTATCAGCAGACCGACAAGGAACGTAATAAAAGGGAGTATCTCATTCATATTTAAGCACCTTTATTTTGATAGAATAATTTAGCATAAATGCTTGTATACGTCACCAAATCTCTGTTAATATTTCATACATAAACAAAGGGGGGGTGGGATGTGATTTTCACTGGGACACTATTTGATATAAATTTTCTGGCTCTGCTTTTTGCGGTTATTCTCAGCTGGTACTTCGGCAGTATCGACTCGCCGATGCATCCTGACAAACTCATCGCCAGCGTAATAAGCTACAGCGAAAAGGCGATATACAGAGACGGAACTATCAAAGAAGGTGTGATGGCTATGCTCTTTAATCTTGCAGTGGTCTTCGCTATGGCATCAGTCATATTATACTTCGCCAAAAACACGGGCGACACATGGTACTTCGCCTTCAGCACGTATTTCATTTACACAAGCATAGATAAGCGTTTTAATAAAGTGCACAAAAGCAATTCTGCGGTAGTCTGCTACTTCAGTTATGCGATCCCTGTTATACTGAGTACATTGCTGCTCGGTCCTGCAGGAGCAGTCCTTTTCAGAACTCTGCCTTTGTCCATATCCATGCTCCCGATAGAAAACGAGAAATACAAAGATTTCAGCCAGCCGGCAGATAAGACTTATACCGTCATTCAGGATGCGTCCATGCTGATTATACCTCTGCTGTCTGCCATATCAGATGGCATGAGAAGGCTGATTCGATACGTCAAATCGTTTCGACCTTAGGCTTCAGGTACGCAGACCTTCCCCCCCTTCACGGCATTCAATATGGAATAAAAAAAGGACATGAGCCACAACCAGAGTGGCAGCTATTAAAAAGAATGTCCCCCCCAGATATTTATAAAAGATATTCCCTGTCATTTTATACATCACCAGTGTGGCGATAGTTATGGCATCCATAGGGAAAGTATACGCCCACCACGAGACATAATAAGGTACTGCATAAAACTTCCTGAACATTGTGAAGAGCATAAAAGTTGTGAAAAGGGCAAAGAAATATAGTATCCTGCTGAAAGGGTCGAGTGAATCCGTAAGTTTAAAATATGCGATAAAGCCGATAGCAGGCGGAGCTATAAGTATAAACTTTGTCGGCAAGAACTTGATAGGCATCTGGTCGTGAAAAATGAGCCTGTATTTAACCAAGGCATACATGATAGGCCACAAAACAATCCCTATACTGAAAAAGAACCACAATATGTCATCATGCAGAATCCCTTTCCCCCCCGCAACAGGCACAAGGATATTACCAACCACAGGGATGAACCATGCAGGATTAATCGTCTGGAGCTTATAGTCTTTGAAGAACCACTTATATAAAATTATATATGTAAAAACAATCTGCAGAGAAGCCCCCCCTGCATAGCAGAAAACCTTTGTCAATAAAGGTGAATAAGGCTCAAACCCTATAGCTATCAAGAGCATAGATATGGATAACGCAGGGAAGAAATTAACTCTGACAGGGTGTGCAAACTCTTCTTTGACCTCTTTCGGATATTTAATTATCTTAATGAGATAGATAGTTGAGACAAAACAGAACCAGAAAAGCATGGCAAAGATAATATATTTCCCGACCCCCCCAAGATTACTGTGCGTAAGGTGATCATATCTGTCAAACGCCACTCCAAGCCCTGTCATTCCCATTACGGTAGCAAAAAGAGTAATAGGAAAATATTGCAATCTACTTATATTCACCTGCTCCATATTTTCACCTCTGGCTAATTATATATACCTCGGATTAAAAAGAAATTAAAAAAAATGAAATAAATTATGCAAAAAGTCACTTAGATGATAAAATCAATTATGAAAATATTATATTTACCCGGATTAGCATCAATTACGGACAAAAACTACGATCTGTCAAGCAGCTGTAAGCTCGTTCACCTGATGGAGCTGGCAAACTGCACAGTATTCGATTATAAGCTTTTTAAGCCGTCTGATATCATCCAGTACATCTCTAATTTCGACCTGCTTTTTGGTTCATCCTTTGGGGGGGGCTATTTTGCATTTTATCTCTCCGCCATCACCGGAAAGAACTCCATCTCGGTGAATCCGTCCCTGTACCTCGACGAACGCATTGACAAGCTTAAGAAAGAATACCCTAAAGAGCTGGCTTTCATCGATGCGAATGCTGTCAAAGCTCTGCGTACAAAACCGACCGGCGAGCCTTGCGGTCACATGAATGTACTCATGAATATCGACGATGAGGTTCTGGATGCAGGTAAAATACTCAGTATAGCCGAAATGTTTAAGGCTAATATGTATGTTTTTGAAAAGGGCGGACACGAGAGTACAAATTTTCAAGGCGACATGCTCCCGACAATAAAAATGTTATTAAATGGATTCTAGTTTATATTACTGCTTACTATGCATATTTCTATATGCTAATATTTGATTATGGAAAACCTAGCACTACTTATACTATGCTTTCTGGCCGGTTTTATCGCTCGAAAAACCAAGCGTCTCCCTGAGCAGACTCCGGCAGTCCTGAATGCATTCATCATAAATCTTTCACTCCCTGCTTTATCATTCATGTTCCTGCATGAAATGCCTTTCAGTTCCAAGCTTATATACCCAATGGCGATGCGTGGATAGGCTTTTCACTGGCATTTGTATTCTTTAAGATTGCTCAGCCCATACTCAAGCTAAGCCAGAAGACAACAGGATGCCTCATACTGGTGGCCGGTCTCGGGAACACGTCATTTGTCGGTCTGCCTATGATAACAGCCTATTACGGAGCTGAATACGTCGGCATAGGTATACTGTGTGATCAGCCTGGCAGCTTTTTGGTCCTCTCGACTCTAGGTATTATTGTGGCGACAGTCCACTCCGCAGGTTCAGTATCCGCCGCTCAGGTTCTAAAGAAGATCATAACCTTCCCCCCCCTTTTCAAGCGGTCATACTCGGTCTGGCATTCCGTGCCGTTCCTATCCCTGAGTGGAGTATAGGAATGCTGAAAGGATTAGGGGGCTACACTCACGCCTCTTGCCATGGTTTCTGTTGGTTATCAGCTCAAATTCGCTATGTCTGACAGACTGATGAGCAAACTCCCCCCCTTGGGACTTTTTTTCAAACTTATCATAGTTCCGTCTTTCATTTACTTTATATATATTATACTATTAAACGCGTCAGGTATGGAGATACAGGTCACCATCTTCGAAGCGGCTATGGGTCCTATGATCACGGCAGGCATTATCGCAATGCAGTATGATCTGGACCGTGATTTGGCAACGATGATGATGGGTGTAGGCATACCTATCTCGTTTATTACTCTGCCTATATGGCATTATTTACTTTCAGGGGGGGTTTAACATCACATGGTCGAATTGCATAAAGTTGACGTGGTATACGAGGACGGCAGCAAAGGTCTGAAAGGGATCGACATCCACATAGACAAAGGCGAACTCGTTTATATAACAGGTAATAGCGGTGCGGGCAAAACAAGCCTCCTGCGTCTTCTATACGGTGACCTCATGCCTGCCAGAGGGGGGGTCGTCAAACTCGAAAAAAAAGAATATAGGTCATCTTAAAAGCCAGAATATTGCCTATCTGAGACGTGATATAGGCGTAGTTTTTCAGGACTTCAAACTTCTGGAGGATGAAACTGTCTATGACAACCTGAAGCTTCCGCTGGAAATATTCTATCTCAATAAGAATATTATTCAGGATAAGATATATTCGCTTCTGAAACAGCTTGATATGTTCACTCACAGAGACTTCCTCGTGAGAAAACTTTCAGGTGGAGAAAAACAGAGGGTGGCTCTCGCAAGAGCTTTGATCAATGACCCCCCCATGCTGCTGCTGGCGGACGAACCGACAGGAAATCTGGACATTATAAACGCTGACAAGGTTATGGACATACTCCTTAATAAGAGTAACAAAGGGACTACAACACTCATTGCAACCCATGATCAAAGGATAATAAAAGAGTATCCGGGCAGGATTATATATCTTGAGCACGGAAAACTCGCATATGACAGTGCAGGCGGCAGGAAGTTGAGTAATGGATAAGATCTTATATTCTATCACTCAAGGGGGGGCTGTAATTTTCTCGCAGAATTTGCGAAAGAATATTGCATCAATACTTACAATATCCACCCTGCTCTTCTTTTACCTAGCTGTATTTTCCGTAAACTATTCTGCGTCTAAGGCGATAGACAAGGTTTCAGATATAAAAACTATAAGGATCTTCCTCGAAGACGGCGTATCTCATAAAGAGATGATCAAGAGCTTATCGGATTTACAAATGCCTGCAAGCTATAAATATTTCACCAAGTCAAATGCGAAAGAAAGAGTTCTGAAGCTTGTCCCGGGTGCAAAAAAACATTCTGAAACTCCCAGAGGAGCTATTCCCTGAGTTCATAGAAATGACCGTAGCCGAGTATGCCGCTGTAGATGGGCTTGTTCTCGAAACTGCTCATAAAATTGAAAAGATAGGTGGAGTAAAGACTGTCGAATACGGAAAACGAGTCGGTGAAAAACTGGGGGGGAAGATTAAGCGAACCTCATTAATATTCATGCTTTTCATCTCTGCATTGACAGGGCTTTCAGCCGCCATAATCATCTTTAATACGATAAAACTGAGTCTTTTTAAATTCAAAAGAAAAATCATGATATATAAGCTAGTAGGTGCAACAAAGATGTTCGTCACCGCACCTTACGTTTTCTCTTCTTTTATTGAAGCGAGCCTTGCTTATCTTGTTGCTGTTATAGCCAACATGCTGTTTATCAAAGGGGGGGTGGAGACATATCTTTTAAAAGATTCATACTTCCTGCTTTATACGCCGCCTGAGATCATTTATGTTTTCTTTTACTTACTGCTTATAAGCACATCGACATTATCAGCGTTCATTTGTGTTCTCTCTTTTTTGAGAAGGTTAAGAAGTCTGAATGAAGCTTAAGATATTAATACTGCTACTCCTTACTACCTCCTTGTCTTTTGCGGCGGACGTTTCAGAAGAAATCGTCAGGTCTGACAAACATCTCTCCAGAGTAAAAATACTCATAGATCAGGAGAAAAAGGCCGTAGCCAAGCTGACTGATGAAAAGAAGAAGACTGCCAGACAACTGAGAAAAGCTGAAATTGAGCTTAACTACCAGCGTAAAATCGTTAAAAAGATTGAAAAAAAACTGTTTCAGGCAAAAAAAAGATGTTTCGTTTATCAATTTTAAACTGAAAAAAAACTCACTAACAGGAAGGCTGAACTGATCAATAGTATTAAATCTGCCAACTACTACCTCGCAGGTGCAGGTGAAACTGATCTGCTGGAAGCACTCATTCTGGCTGATGAGGCGGCGGAACTGACAGCAGGTTTGCAGATTATCTCCAGAGTGAACTCAAAACTGTTTGAAATGGTGGAGGAACTCTCAAACGTGGAAACCGCTATGGATACCACCAAAGCAGAGATACTGCTAAAAAAAGCCGAAATAGAAGACTCTCTCAAAGCGAAAAAGACCACTGTAGCTAAATATAAATCAAATAAAACACTTGTAAAACAGCTCTTAAAAATGGCAACAGAGGATGAAAAGATACAGAAAGAGTATGTAGATATGCTTGCCGCAAAGCAAAATGAGCTTGAAAAGAAGATTTCCCAGCTTGAAAAGGCCAAAGACAAACAAAAAAGACAGAAGAGATTCGTCGGTTTAGAACAGAACTTCAAATCAGAACAAAAGAGATTAGACTGGCCGCTCCGTGGCGAAATAATAGAACAATTCGGAACAAAAAAAGGTAAAAGGCTTCAAAGGTGTTGTACATAAAAAAGGGATAAAAATCAGACCAAATGAAACTCAGGTGGCAAGTGTATACGACGGTGTCGTCATGCACACTGACACAGCGTGGGGGGGGCTCGGCTGGTTTGTTATAGTCGAGCATTTCGGCGGTTACTACTCTTTATATGCCAATCTGGATGAAATAATTGTCAATAAAGACCAAAAAGTCCTCACAGGAGAGATTTTAGGCACAATAGATATTGACCGTGATGCAAATACGCCTTATCTTTATTTTGAAATTCGAATACACGATAAAGCCGTTGACCCGTTAAAATGGCTTTCATCATAAATATACAGGAGATTTAAATGAGACCTAGACTCAAGATTATTCCTATTTTACTCGGTTTACTTACAGTTGCACTCATATTAACCAGTGCCCTTTTAGTTAAAACGCAGAATGTTTATGCCGCTAAAGATGAAAAATACAAAAATCTGGATACTTTTACTCAGGTTATGCACCTCATAGAGACCAACTATGTCGAAGATGTAGAGAACAAAACTATGGTTTACGGTGCTATAAAAGGGATGCTCGAAGAGCTCGACCCTCACTCCACCTTCTCGACCCCCCCGAAACACTCAAAGAGTTCCGCGAGGAGACTCAGGGTGAGTTCGGCGGACTCGGTATTACTATAGGTATGAAAGACAAGGTTCTGACAGTTATTGCACCTCTTGAGGATACCCCCCCTGCTTTTTACAAAGGGATACTCGCAGGAGATCAGATTATAAAGATCGAAGGTGAAAGTACAGCAGGCACAAGCCTCCACGATGCAGTTAAGAAACTCAGAGGCAAGCCTGACACGGACGTAACAATAACAATACACAGAGAATCGAAGCAAAAGCCTTTCGATGTGACTATAACAAGAGCGATCATCAAAATCAGCTCCGTTAAGACAAACATGATAGGCAAGATAGGCTATATAAGACTCACTCAGTTCACAAGCCAGCTGTCTGATTCAGTCAGTGACGCTATCAAGGACCTTAATGCAAAAGGGGGGGCTGACAGCTTCATCATCGACGTGCGAAACAACCCGGGCGGACTGCTCACAGAGGCTATAAATGTCTCCAGCCTGTTTCTGCCTGCCAATAAAATAATCGTCTATACCAAAGACAGACAGCAGACAAGACAGGATTTCAAATCCAGAATATTCTCATTGAAAGAGACGGATAAACCTCTCATCGTTCTTGTTAACGGTGGAAGTGCCTCAGCATCGGAAATACTGACGGGTGCTCTGCAGGACTACGAAAGAGCAACCATAATCGGCGATAAAACCTACGGAAAGGCTTCTGTTCAGTCTGTTATACCTCTTGTTGACGGCTCTGCCGTGAAGCTGACGACAGCGAAATATTTCACCCCCCCTAACGGGCGTGCGATACACGGCATAGGTATAGAACCCGACATAAAAGTCGAGTTTATAGCTCCTGAAGTTGAAGAAAATCAGGAATTAGCCGAAACTAAAACTGTAAACATGAGTGAAGCATTGGTAAATCTTGAAAAAGATAACCAGCTCAAGGTTGCTGTAGATAAGATGAAGGAACTTATAAAGGATGCAAAATAATAAAAACGGCAACGGAAAGCGTGTTAGAACCCCCCCTATCACAACATCCACGCCGAAGCCCGACAACAAGAAGCCGAAAAAGGAAGCTAAAGTCACTACACTGCTAATGGCTGGAGGTCTTGCGGTTCTCGCTGTTGTTGTTTTAGCTGTTGTTCTAATAACTTTCGGCAGGGGGGGGAAGCAGGTCGCAGACTTGTCTCCAACCACTCAGCCTGAAACTGTGCAGCAGGTTGCAGACACGACTCAGGTACTAGATGCGATCTACCTTTCGCTTTTCACATACGGTCTGGATAAAAACAGTATCAAGGACAAAACCGAGGTAGCAACCGACAATGAAGCGGAACTGAAAATACTTATAGACCCGTTTCATATAGAAGCTGTTGAACTGAAACAGACTATCTCCGACAAGCTCACAGGGCTGGGGGGGCTATTAGTAGCCGATGATGAAGCTATAATGGCATCCAACTCAAAGGTAAAGCTTGTTATAACCTTTGCTGAGCCTGTTATCATAGAAAAACCTAAACCGAACAGCATAGCGTTCCTCATAGACGACTGCGGATACAGCCTGCCACTGGCTAAAAAGCTTGCGGCACTCCCCCCCTACCTGTAACCATGGCTATAATACCGCACACTCAATTCGCTAAAGAGACATCAAAGATAGCAAGAAAGAATGGTAAAACTGTCTTTCTTCATCAGCCGATGCAGCCGGAATCCTATCCTGAAACCGACCCGGGTAAAGGGGGGGCGATACTCCTTAATATGCCAGAATCACTCATAAAGACATCCATTGACCAAAATGTTAAAGACATAGGCGAAATAGACGGCTTTAACAACCATATGGGCTCTGCACTCACCCAAAACAGCGAAAAGATGCAACAGGTCTTCAAACACATAAGTAAATATACAAGAACCTTTGTGGACAGTTATACTGCAAAGGGGGGGACAGTCGCGTATGATGAATGCAAATCAGCAGGATTCAGATGCGGAATAAACAGAAAATTTATCGACAACGAATCGGATTATGACTATATTCGCTCTAAAATAATAGAAGGGACAGAGATAGCCCGAAATGACGGCTCTATAATAATGATCGGTCATTTGCGTGAAGGGACTGTTGAGGCTCTGGCTAAGATAATGCCGGAACTCGAAAAAGCAGGTTATAATCTCGTCTCTGCTACGGAGCTTGCACTAAAGTGATAATCCTCGGTATCGAATCATCCTGTGACGAAACATCTCTTGCAGTTTATGACTCGGAAACAAACTCAATACTATCGACTTTCACAAGTTCTCAGGCGGAATTACACAGCCGCTTTGGCGGAGTTGTGCCGGAAGTGGCATCTAGAAACCATATACTAAATATCGAATCACTATTCGAGCAGTGTATGGCTAAGGCGAATATAACTCCGCAGGATCTGGATGCAATCGGAGTCACCAATGCACCAGGACTTATCGGAGCTTTGTTTGTCGGTGTTTCCTTCGCAAAAGCGTTAGGCTATGCTCTAAAGATCCCTGTTGTACCTATAAATCACCTCTCCGCACATATACTGGCCGCTGAGCTGGAGAATGAAGGCTGGAAGCTCCTTATATAGCTCTCATAATATCGGGCGGACACACGCATATATACGACGTGGACAGGGCATACAATTTCGACCTGCTGGCTAAGACGATAGACGACGCTGCAGGTGAATCATTCGATAAGGTTGCCAAAATGCTGGAGCTAGGTTATCCCGGCGGACCGTTGATTGAGAAACTAGCCAGAGAGGGGGGGGACGCTGATAAAATCAAGTTCCCTATCGCTATAAAGAAGCAATCGGATTTTTCGTTCAGCGGACTGAAGACTTCCGTACTGACACAGGTGCAGGCAGGCAAAGAGTCCCATGCGGATATCGCAGCATCTTTCCAGAAGACAGTGGCTGAAACCCTCATACTGAAGACTTTGAGAATGGCAAAAACAATGGGCAGAAAAACTGTTGTTGTAGCAGGTGGCGTTGCCTGCAACGGATACATCAGGCACGCATTCATGGCTCAGAAAGGCTTTGACATATACTTCCCGTCGCCGAGACTCTGTACGGACAACGGCGACATGATAGCATTTACCGCTTATAAATTTTTCAGGCAGAGGAGATTTGCCTCATTGGACGAAACAGCATATGACAGAATGCAACACATCAACAAATAGAATCCTGCAAATTCTCGAAAAAAAACAGACTTATTGCAGCTCCATTAGCAGGGGGGGTCACTACACCGCCGTTCAGAAAGATCATGCGTCGATTCTTTGACGGATTGATATACACAGAGATGGTCAGCGTGGAAGGGATCAAGAGAAAGATGGACAGAACACTCAGCTACCTAAGCGTCACTGAGACTGATGAGCCCCCCCTCGGAGTTCAGCTTTTCGGCAGTAAGCCGGAGTCATACACAGAGGCTGTAGAGGTGCTGAAGGACTACCTCCGACCTGAGTTCATAGACATAAATATGGGCTGCCCTGTCAAAAAGGTTCTTAAGTCAGGCAGTGGATGTGCGATGATGAAAGACCCTGTCAACTCAGCAAATATCATAGCCGCTACTAAAAAAGCAGTCGGGGGGGATATACCTCTGACTATCAAAATCCGCCTCGGTATGAACCGAAGCACTCTTAATTATCACGAATTCATAAAGATAGCATATGAGGAAGGGGGGGCAGAGGCTGTAACCCTGCACGGCAGGACAAGAGCAGATATGTTCTCAGGCACAGTGGACTACGACCTAATCGCCGATGCAAAGTCCAAAGCGAAACTTCCTGTCATAGGCAACGGCGATGTTATCGATGTCCCCCCCACCTATCAGAAGATGCTCGCCACAGGTGTTGACGGTGTGATGATAGGCCGAGGAATGATGAAACAGCCGTGGATCTTCGAAAGCCTCAATAACGGGAAAGACCCTTCCGACTATATGACTAACGACAGGCTTTACGATATTATTAAAGAACTGGTTCAATACGAGAAGATTTACAAGGGTGAAATGTTCTTCCTTGAAGGTGTTAAAAAGTACCTCGTATGGTTTCTGAAAGGTATGCCCGGTGCTGCGGCTCTTCGCAACGCCTTATATGCGACAGCCACAGAGACAGAGATGTTCGATATGCTCGATGAATCTTCGAAAGACAAAAAGACTCCCACCTGCTCATTGACAAAAATAACTAAAGTCATAGATTAAATGATACCAAAGAGGTGTTATTATGAAAAGACTATTGATTCCCATACTTGCTCTGGTTTTGTCCATAGGTTTTATGGTTCAGGCACATGCAGCTTCGTATGTTGACGTTACTCCGCAGGAAGCTAAAATGCTCATTGATAAACATAAAGATCTGGTGATTATAGATGTATCGCCGGTATATGCCAGAGGCACATCCCCCCCGGTGCTGTCAACTACCCTGTAGGCGACGGGACACTGGATGAAGCCATAGGTAAACTGGATTTGAGCAAACCTTATCTTGTGTACTGCCATGGAGACAGACCTGCAATCTTAGGAGCTAACAAACTCATAGAAGCAGGAGCTAAAAAGGTTTATCGCCTTAAAGGAAACTACAGCGGCTGGGTTGCCGCAGGTTATCCCGTAGAAAAATAGATCCCATAGTGTAAGCACAGGGTTCTATGCCGGCATTACTGAATAAAACATATCGGGGGGGCTGTCAAATCAGGCAGCTCCGATTTTTTTATCCCAGCATATGTATGATATCCGAAGAAGCCGTCGGATAGGCGTATATAATCTTTTTCAGATCAAAGACAGTCATCCCCCCCTGATTCATAGCAACAACAAAGACATTTATCACATCATCAGCATGCGGACCTATCAGATGAGCTCCTAAAATCTTATTAGTTTCGTTATCTATCAGAACCTTATAGGCTGAGTATTTCTCTATGGTACGAAATGAGGTAAACCAATGGTCTGTCCTCTGAAAATTCACCCTGAAATCCAGCCCGGCGGCTTTTGCCTTCTGCTCTGTATACCCCCCCACGGAAGACAACGCAGGAACATTGAACATAACCGTCCCGATATTATCATAAACAGCCTTACGCTTATTCCCCCCCTCAAGCATATTACCTGAAGCTATGTACCCCCCCTCCATGAATGCTATAGGTGAAAGCATATAGCCTCTGTATCCGTGCAGTCTCCGCCCGCATAAACGCTTTCATTGGTGGTCTGCATAAAATCATTAACCACTATCCCACGCCTTGTGGTTTCTATATTCGCCTTATTAAGCTCAAGGTCTGCGATATTGGCAACCCTGCCTGCTCCATGCACCACAAGATCAACGTCTCTGGTAACCAGACCATCCTTTGTGCGTATGAAAACCTTATACCCGTCACCTGAAGCGGCTATACTGTCTACCCTCGATCCTGTTTTAACAGTGACCCCCCCTTTCTCTATAAGCGATTCCGTCAAAACCTCGACTATGTCTGAATCAAACTCAGGCACCAGCCTGTTATCTATCTGAACAATTGTTACTTCCGAACCGAATGCACCGGCGATATTGGCAAATTCGACCGAAATATATCCGCCTCCGATAAACAGAATCTTTTTCGGGAGAGTATCAAGATTAAGGAAACACTCATTAGTGCATACAAAATCAAACCCCCCCTCAAAAGGGAGCTCCAGAGGTTTAGACCCTGCACCGATAAATGCCATATCGAATGTAAACTCTTCTTCGCCTATCTTTAATGATTTCTCACCTGTGAAGACGGCTTTTCCGTTTATATGGTCTATGCCTGCTTTGTCGTATTTGTATTTTAGTTTTTCCGAGTGATTATCGGTGAATTCACGTTTGTGAGCCATCATAGCTTTCCATGATGGTGCGGCCTGGTCGTTTATGATATCTTTTGACGCTAATCTTGACTGAAAATCCGTAAACTCTGCTGCCGTTATCATAACCTTTTTGGGGGGGTCGCATCCGGATATGCACATGTGCCGCCATAAGGTTTATAATCGCATATCAGAACCTTTTTCCCTGCTCTTGCAAGCCTGAATGCAGCAGTGTTTCCTGCTCCGCCCGTGCCTATGCATATAACATCGTAATGTTTACTCATGTGTGTCCCCCCCCGATAAGTAACACTATCACATACAAGCCAGACTGCAAGTAAATGAAGGCTTATTCTGTGATAAGAAACTCGCTAAGGTCTGAATTCAGTATATATTTCAGCTCGTCCGAGTCTTCGCCGTCCACCTTCAGGAACATGAATGCGAACACGCCGTATTTCATATAGTCTGTCTTTCTGATATCCAGAACATTGGAAAATTTACCTGTAAGTTTATCATAATCGAAGCCCTTCAGGTCGAATCGTCAATATGAGCACCCTTCTCTATAACACACATGGCATATACTGCATCCCCCCCAACCTGCTTTTTGATCTTTTTCCAGTTGGGCTTTGTGTTCTCCATGAAGCACTCATAAGTGCTGAAACCATAAGCAAAATCAGAAATATCCGTACAACACCATCCTGCAAACCTCATAGGGTTCATCTCTATAGGTATCATCTTCCCGTCATTATCGATGCGTATCTCAAGGTGAAAAGGGAAATCCTTCACAACAGAAAGCCTCGAAAGTGAAGTCAGAAACTTCTGCACCTTAGACTCCACCTCTTTTACTATCGCTACAGATGTTGTATATACCCTGTCAGAGACATCATCCTTCCCTGCAAAATCATGTTTCAGGACATTCAGTATAACAGCCTCGCCATATGAATCGTAATACCCGTCAATGGCGTACTCCACACCGTCTATCACCTCTTCGATTATAAATGTCGAAGAATCCAGAACATCGTCCGGATAATAATCCCTCACCTTCACGGTATCAGATATAAGCTTCTCCCTAATGGTCTTCCAGCTGTCCTCATCCTCTACATAATAAACACCGAGGCTGAAAAATCCGACAGCAGGCTTAATAATAAACGGGAACTGCAAATCCTTTGAACGGAGCTTTGATATCTCGTCGAAAAGAACCTCTTTATAGTAAAAATCGGGATACATCCCCCCCGATAACAGATCACGGAATTTTGCCTTGTTTTTAAACATATCTATGCGTTCGATAATGTCGGAAAACATAAGGTTGTCATTTATCCAGCCGATAGCATTTTCAGAGTTGGTATATATAGTCGGTTTACTCTTGAACCTGTCGACAAATCTCTCTGCCGAAAAAAAGGTTAAGCCCTTCAGCACCTTCAAGACTCCTAACAAATTCATTATCTAAAACAGGATAATCGTTCTTCTTCACCACTGAAAGCAAACGGTCGGAAACAAACGGCTCATCAAATATAAACATTTTACACCTTCATGCTAAGGGAGAGTCTTCCCCCCCTCTCTTTATCTATGCCTAAGACTCTGGTTTTAACAGTTTGCCCTACTTTAACAACTTCGGCAGGGTCGCTCACGAACTTATTAGCTAGTTGAGAGATGTGTACCAGACCGTCGTTCTTAAGACCGACATCAACAAATGCACCGAAATCGACTACATTGCTCACCTTGCCTGTCAGGATATCACCCTCTTTCAGACTCTCAATGGATAATATCCCCCCCTGCTTGAAAACCACCGGATCGACATTATCCCTGATGTCCCTGTCGGGCTTCTCCAGATTGTCTATGATATCTTTGATGGTGTACTCACCTATTCCGAGTTTATCAGCCAGAGATTTAACATTCTTCTCTTTTACAGCCAGCTTTACCAGCTCACACTTATCTGTCGACAGGTTCACAGCCTTTAGAAATGCGTATACGGCATCATAGCTTTCAGGATGGATGAACATACTGTCCAGCTTCTCTTCACCCTCATACACCTTCAGAAAGCCTGCTGATTGGTGAAATGTCTGCTCACCTACCCCCCCGTCCACTTTCATGAGTTCCGCCCTGCTTTTGAAACGACCGATAGACTGCCTGTGTTTCACTATCTTTTCAGCCAGCGATTCACTAAGCCCTGCAACATACGAAAGCAGTGAAGCACTCGCAGTGTTCAGTCAACGCCGACATTATTTACTACATCCTCGACAACATCCTTTAAGGATTTTTCGAGCTTCTTTCCGCTGACATCGTGCTGATACATCCCGACACCTATCGACTTAGGATCTATCTTTACAAGCTCCGCAAGAGGGTCGAGCACACGTCTGGCGATGGATATTGCCCCCCCCTGATGGATACGTCCAGATCAGGGAACTCCTTTTTAGCCACACTGCCTGCCGAGTAAACACTAGCCCCCCCTGCCTCGCTCACTATTGTGTATTGAATATCTAGGTTATCGTCTGTGATTATCTGTGCTACAAATTCTTCTGTTTCACGGCTTGCCGTACCATTGCCTATTGCTATGGAATCCACTTTATTCTTACTGATAGTCTCCAGTAAAATTTTGCGGCTGGCATGAAAATCAGCCTGCGGCTGTGTCGGATACATCACGCCGTAATCAAGCAGATCACCCGTGGTATCAACCACAGCATACTTACAGCCTGTACGGAAAGCAGGATCAATACCCAGTATCACCCTGTTACGAACGGTTGGAGTCAGAAGGAGGTTTTTAAGATTCTCTGCAAAAACAGATATAGCCTTGATCTCACCCTTCTCTTTCAGCTCGCCACGAAACTCCAGCTCAAGTGAAAGCTCCAGCATCTTTTTGAACGCCTGACGCATACACTTAAGTGTTATCTCGTTCTCAGCCATACCCTTGTCCGCACATATCTTGCCTATAGCATTCAGGCAAATCTCTTCATCTATATCTATCTTCAGTTTTAGTATCTTCTCACGCTCACCACGAAACATAGCAAGCAGTCTGTGTGGAGGAACAGCGGTCATCTTCTGGCGGAAATCGTAATAATCCTCATACGGATTACGCTCTTTGGAGTCTGTCTTCTGTACAGAAACTATTTCGCCATACTCCTCATAAAGCTCTCTCAGTCTTGCTTTGATATCAGCATTATGCCCTGTCTCTTCCGTAATAATATCCGCAGCCATGGATATGGCGGTCTCAGCATCTGCAACATTATCTCTGATGTATTTCCGTGCCTCGGCATCTAAGCCTGAAAGGTCGGTATTCGCCTGAATATAAACAGCCAGCGGTTCTACCTTGCCTCTCTGGCTATATCGGCTTTCGTCTTCTTTTTGGATTTATAAGGGGGGGCGTAAAGGTCTTCCACAGCTTCATGGTTTCGGCTGACAATATCGCTTTTTTCAGCTCATCCGTCAGCTTGCCACGCTCGTCGATGGCGGCTATCACCTCAGCCTTACGCTTCTCCAGATTTTCGAGATATTCGTATCTCTCGATGATATCACGTATATCCTCGGCATCCATATTCCCTGTCATCTCCTTTCGGTATCTTGCGATGAAGGGGGGGACAGTATTCCCGTCAAGGTGGAGGTCGAGTACATTGTCTATATGAGTTCTTTGAAATTTAAATTCAGAATACAGCTTCTCTTGCATTAATCACCTACTGATTTGTTTTAAAACAATCAATATCATTTTACGTAAATTTGTAAAGTGTACAAGAGGTTTTTAGGACTGGAGCAAACCCTATTTCTGCCTTCGGTTTTTGCCGTATATAATAGTTTATCGGCAATAGTTATCATAGAATCTATGTTGACGCCATTTTTAGACGTTACACCGAAGCTTGAAGTGATTTTAATAGTTTCGGAATTGAAAGCGATATTCATTGCCTCAATCCCCCCCTTTCTCATGTTTTCGAAATACTCTTTATCTTTAATGCCGTGGAAGTAAATACAGAATTCCTCACCGCCGAACCTGACAACAAAACCATCAGAACCCACATAATCTGCAAGGAATTTCGCAAACTCTTTGAGTACGACATCACCGCCGTCATGACCGTAGGTATCGTTCACCTTCTTAAAGAAATCTATATCAAGAAGAGCCACAGTCTTATCCGATTCAGGCTTAAAGACCGACTTCATCTCCTCAAAGAAGAATCGACGGTTATATAAACTGGTCAGATAATCCTTAAATGATAAGTCCCTGATATGCTCCATCATCAATATTGTCTGCAGGTTTTGGTTTACCCTTGTGTAAAATTGCTCATGACTGAATGGCTTCATCATGAAATCGTTTGCACCGAATTTTATAAATTTAGCAGATATCTGCTCCGACTGTGTGCCGGAGACTCCGATAAAAGCGACATTCTCTTTCTTATACTTCCTGCGTACATGACGCACAAAGTCAAAGCCGTCCATGTCAGGCATCATATAATCAGATATGACAAGTTTCAGGTTAGGGAGGGTGTCGATTATATTCAATGCTTCTGCAGCATTTCCGCATACACTCACTTTAAACAGATGGGTTTCGAGAAGACGCTTCATACTGTTTCGAAGGATAATAGAATCGTCCACGACAAGGACACTTATGTCTTTATTCTTGAGCAACTGGTTAATGATTCCGATTATATATTTAATACTATCAGGATCTTTCTTCATCACATAGTCGACTATCCGCCTCTTCCACATATTATCACGCAGTTCGTCGCTATAGTCGCCCGTATATACAATCGTTGGGATATTCTTATCAGTGAGGATGCTAATTGTAGCCCCCCCTCTGGCGGCATCGGGGGGGAGGTTGGGCTCTGTGATGGCAGCAAAAAAATTCATTATTTGCGATCATATCAATAGTTTCGCCGTAAGAATTCACAGAAACTACTTCCAGAGATGTTTCGGATTCAATAGCTTTCCTGAGCCTGTTTGACAGCACCTTACTGTCTTCGATAATCAATATTTTTTTGCATTTAAATAACCATCTTGTATAATAAGTCATCATACCATGCTTTCTTTATTTAACACAATATCAAATAAGATCAATTAGGACTGATATTAGCTTTTCTTATCCCCCCCATTAGTGAATTCATTAATAAGATGTCATACTTATGAATATCTGAAATACTTACATCTTCCGAGATAACAGTATTCTCTTCGGCAAAAATCTCATATGCGATGCTTGCCAGCTTATTAGGAGATTTTGGTGCCATATACCGCTCTCCATCGGTCAAAACTATTGCGGCAGTCGAAGTCTCAAGGATATTCCCTTTGGCATCCGTCAGCAGAGCATCGTCGCAGCCCAGCCCCCCCATGGCATAGTTTTTAGCCGTCAGAAAATGCATATAGTTCATAGTCTTATGCCTGCTCATATAACTGTCGTGGGTTTCAGGATACAGGCAGAGTTTGAACACTTTATCCTCTGGCGGCGGTGTATAAAGATTAGCCGAGGCAAAAACTGAATATTCATTATCCCTCTCGAAAAGATGACAGATATTCAACCTCGCCCTCTCCCTTTTGAGGTTATTTTCTATGATTAGTCTATTAAGGATGTCGGAATAGTCAAAACTCACTGTTTTATACTTAAAGAACTCAGTGGAGCTGATGAGCCTGTCAAGATGTCTGTCAAGGTGGTGAATTTTATGACCGTCATATAATATAGTCTCGAATAAACCTGCACCATACCTGAAGTGCGGCAGGTCAGCATCTGTCACCACTCCCGCTGAATCTATAAAGTCATTCCTGTAATATACTATCATTTAAAAGACTCCAGAAACTTTTCAGCCTTACTCACTGATTCATTATACTCTTTTTCAGGGATAGAATCTGCCACAATTCCGCTCCCTGCATAGAACTTAATCTCACCCTCTTTGCAAAATCCTGTCCTGATGGCGATGGAAGAATCCATATTCAGCCTGTCTTTTATCCTGAATATCGTTCCGCAGTATATCCCTCTTGAGTGCGGTTCTGACTCGTCTATCAGTTCCATAGATCGTTTTTTAGGACATCCTGTGATAGAACCGCCCGGAAAAGCAGAGAAAAGAAGGTCGATAACATCCTTACTTTCACACAGTGTCCCCCCCGTAACATCACTATACATCTGCAGCAGGTTATCCACCTGCATAATCGATTTATGCCTTTCGACTTCTACACTACCCACAACACACGATTCCGATATATCGTTCCTAATCAGATCGACTATCATGGAAAGCTCGGCAGTCTCCTTTCTGGATTCTGTCAGTATTTTATCAAGTTCGGGCTTATATTCACTGAAACGGTAAGTCCCCCCCTTAATAGGCTGTGATTTTACTATTCCGTCATCCACCTTTAGAAACCTCTCAGGTGAAGTGGAGATGATCTCACCTTCCAGAGAGTTTATATAAGCGTAAAACGGTGCAGGGTGCGACTCAGCCATATCTGTCCACATATCCATAGGTTCTGCGGACATCTCAGCCTTGTACATCATTGATAGATTTAGCTGATATGTTTCACCGTCACGTATGTATTCTATTATCTCAGACACTTTGCTTTCATATTCTCCCCCCCTGCTCATATTGCACTCAACATCTCCGGAGATACCGCAGTCCTCCTCATTCTCATAGCTTTCATATGCGAAGATTATTCCGTCTATCAGTTCAGGGGGGGAATCAGAATAGATAGTCAGCGTATTGTTTTCGTGTCTGGCATATACCAAATATTTTTTTTCAACAAGCCATACTCTATATCACGCTCTTTCTCAGATGGTATCCCTTTAAGAACCAGCCCGTAATCATAACTCAAAAAGCCCAGCACTTCCCTCTCGTCACTGTAAACGAACCTGCGTACATCCTCTCTTGTCGTAATTTCATCAATGACATAACTGTCTGAAGGGGGGGTGATGTAGCAGAAAGAGATGTCTTCCCCCCCTCTGTAGCCGTCACCTGAGTATAAAACATCCACCTCTGTGTATTCAGAGACGGCTTTCGCAAAGGTGAGAAAATCTTTTTTTTATTAAATGATTCCAATACTACTGAGCATATCATTGAGCAGTTTGTCTCCATTATTTGTCATGAATGATTCGGGATGAAATTGTACACCTGCATAGGGCAGAGTCTTGTGCCTGAGTGCCATGGGTATAGAGCCATAGGAGGCGAATACGTCGAAAACATCAGCTACCTTATTACAATAAAGAGAATTATAAACAGCCACCTCTTCGTTACCCCCCCCTTATAATCGATATGGAGTGTAACACCGTGCCTGCATTCATCAAGCCTGCTCACTTCACCGCCGTAAAACTCATTCATTATCTGCATACCGAGACAAACCCCCCCGAATATAGGTTTTTCGAGCTTAAAAAGTAGTGAATAGTCCGGATAAGCAGAAGGACTGCCCGGTCCGGGGGGGGATATTATATAGCCGTCATACGGCGTGAGGTCGTGTGAAGATAAGTCGGCATAAGAGAGTACAGAAGTATTGATACCTGTCAGCCTGACTAACCGGTGATACAGATTAAAAGTAAAACTGTCTTCATTATCCACAAGGAGTAGTGCCATAGGTGTTTTTACACAAAAAAACCTAAAAACACAATATTACTCTATTTCGTTTATCAAATTACTCATATCTGACAAAATAGCCGAATACTCTTTGAGGACTTTTTTTTATCCATCTTTCCGTTAAATTTTGAAATCAGCTTGTAATACTTAGGTGATAGCTCATCAACTTTATCTTTACCTGCATCTGTCAGTATAACACGCTTCATTCTGCCGTCTGTTTCAGACTGGCTGGTTACGATAAGTTCTTTTGTCTCGAGTCCTTTAAGAAGCCCTGAGGCTGTTGCTCTGGATACACCCATGTGATCCGCAACCTCGAAAGGAAAAAGCCCCCCCTCTTTACCTGCATCTGATAAAACAGTGAGAGCCAGAAATCTACCTTGTGAGAGATCGTGGCTTACAAAAAATCTATCGATAACTTTCATAGCGTCACTTGCAGTTCTCAGAAACTGCAGAGAAAACATAGCGGAATTGATATCAACCCCCCCTTTAGTATCTTTGGAAATCTTTTTAAGTGTTTTTTTTATCGGGTAATTCTTTAAGTAATAACATATCAGCTCCCTTTTTTTAAAAGGTTAGCACAGTTTCTATTAGTAGGATGTCAGATAAAGGTCAAATAATTACTAAAAATGGCTTATTTATTCCAATTTTCGTAATCAAGACGCTTTACACTATTGCCGCCGCTATGTTTCGCCTGATAAAGAGCAATCTCAGCTCTGTTAATCACGTTGTCATAGCTGGAATCATTCTCTGATACACCGCTGCACCCAAAGCTTGCGGTGATATTATAATGTACGCCGTCCAGATCAAAGATATTCCCTTCGATAGCACAACGCACCCTTTCAGCCATCAGTGCCGCCCCCCCGTTTGACGGTGTGTCAGGCAGTAATATTATAAAATCCTCATCATCTGTGCTTGCAAAAAGATCGGTATTTCGCAATGTATTCTTAATCACATTGATAAAGCTGTTAACCATACTGTCGGTCACTTCCAGACCGTAAGTGTCGCTGAGTTTTTCGGAGTGGTCAAGGTTCAGCATTATGACCGAGTATGCATGACTCCCCCCCCTCACAAAACGCTGAAAAAAAGTTATTGAGCTCTTTAAAGAAAAAACGTCTGTTGAAAATGCCTGTTATTGGGTCTTCCGGGGGGTGGCGTTCTCCAATTGGATTTCAAGCTTTTTGTACTCGGTGATATCACTTGATATCCATGCGACCATATCTCTGCCGTTCTCTTTAACAGGTAATACTTTCGCCCTTAAGTATTGTACATCGGAGCTGTTGGGGGGGGACTCTGCCATATCCACAAGAGATAAGTTGGCTATCTGGTATTCAAGAGCTATTGCTTCCTGCTCGGATATCGCCTCATTTATCTTTGTCATGAAAAGGTTCGAGATATCTTCCGACAAGGTTTCCTGTATAGTTTTTCCTACTAAGTCGCACTTCTCTTCTCCGAGACAATTCTGGCTGGAGCCGATCACTTTCAGATATTCCCCCCCCTTATCCGAGAAGAGTATTACAGTCTCCTCTAAATTATGGAATATCTGTTTACATAGTTCGTTATTAAGTTCCATGGTAATTCCTGTCTAAAATGTTTTCATTTTGAAATAATATAATTTTCTTACAACCTAAATCATAAAAGCTGATATAATTATACTATTATGCTAACAAATAATCTCTATAATATGAAATATGTTATGTTTTTTTTCATTGTCATTGTGCTAAGTGCCTGTGGCGGCGGGGGGGGCGGCGGCTCTTCCGAAAATCCAATTGAACCGATAGATCTGCCTGTAGTTGGTAACATCGGCACACTCAGCTACTCACCTGCCACCTGTTCGGATGCTGACCGAAAGGCTTTTTTATATGATGCTATGCATGATGTTTATTTCTGGTCTGCTCAGTCGCCGACTGTAGACACAAACAGCTACGCCACTGATGCCGATCTCCTGACAGCTCTCAAAGTCAGTGCAGACAAGTGGAGCTATACAATTACTCAGCAAGCATACAATGACTATTATGCAGGTGCTAATATCGGGCTCGGCACAAAATTAAGCTATTCGTCTGTGACAAATCAAATATTCATCACGCTGGTTTACCCCCCCGACTCTCCTGCCGATGACGCAGGAATGAAAAGAGGTTATGAGCTGTTAAGCATAAACGGATACTCTGCAAGAGACATAATCCAAAATGATTTATGGGATGAAGCTTTCGGACCTGCCGAAGACGGTTATGTGACAGACATTAGTTATCTGGACACTAACGGTGTTTCAGGGACTTCAAGCATTGTCAAAACAATCTACTATGCACATTCTGCACCCGTTCATAATATCTTTACCAACGGCACGAACGGAAATAAGATCGGATATCTTCACTATGTGGCTTTCAGCAGTAATTATGCTACCGACCTGAGCGACGCTTGGGATACTTTCGAAGCTAATGATATTAAAGAACTCATTATCGACCTGAGATATAACGGCGGAGGTCAGATATCTGCGCAAGAGCCATAGGCAGTACCGTGGCTGGTGACTCACTGCTTTACAATATCATGTATGCCTATATTCATAACTCCCGATATTCGTCTTGGGACAGGTCTATCGCTTTTGCATATACGGGGGGGCGGTCACTGAATATCGAAAAGATTGCATTCATAGTAACTTCTCAGACAGCATCCGCAAGTGAACTGCTGATAAACTCTTTGTCTCCTCATAAGGAAACGATCCTCATAGGATCAACAACCCACGGCAAACCTGTCGGCATGTACGCTTTTTCATATTGCTCCAGCTACCTTGTGCCCATCTCTTTTGCAACGGTGAACTCTGAAGGCACTGGTGATTATTATAACGGATTACCTGTTGACTGCACCGACTTTGATGATGTAACTAAACAGTTAGGTGACGAGACTGAATCCATGCTTGCAACAGCTATAGTTTACCTTGAAACCGGAACTTGCAGCAAGTCACGCTCGGAGCGGATTGGGTTGAGAAACGTAAAAAGATCAGGTATTAACAGAGTTTTTGACAACAGATAATTTTTTTTGAGGGTTTAGAATTGAAGATATTTATTCAACAGCTTCGACGCAGGTATTTTATATTCGTAACATCTTTTTTTTATTTCGTTATTCCTTTTCCTGTTTTTCATAGGGAGTCTCGTGCCTATCATTATTAACAAATATAATGTTATGGTCGAAAACTATGCAAAAGATAATATATCCACAAGTAACGACATCACTCTTGAAATAAGAAAAACCCTTATAGAACTCAACAGCAACCCTGTTGATGTTTGTGATGATAAACTCATATATAAGATGCGTACAGCACAGTTCAAGTCTGAATATATTAAAGATATAGGCTACACAAAGAATAATAAACTGATATGTACCACAGGTCTGGGTCTTCTCGAAAAGCCTTTTGACGAACCTGAACCTCAGTTCACTACGTCAAGTAATATAGACATGTGGGTTAATGTCCCCCCCATAAAGCTGTTTAACTTTCTCCAAGTAGCTACTGTAGCGAAATACGGTAACTTCAATGTAGTAATCAATGTAAGTGAAATACAGCTTCATGACGATGCCACACAAAGGAATGCTATCTATATCAGACACAGTAATGATGAGCTGATCTTCCTAAAGGGGGGGGATGAAAGTCTGATACCTATAGATGATAAAAAGGGTACAACATGGAATGACATTAAAGGGTTTTACTCTTTTCAATGCAGTAAAGAATCATCCATATGTACAATGTCGTTTATTCCGCTTTCTGCAGCACTCAAAAAAAGAACAAACACTTATCCTTGGTGTAACAATACTCTCTTTTATAAGTTCACTCCTTTTCGGCGGTTTTACGCATAACAAACTGAGCAAGATGATGAAGCTGAAAAATCGTTTTATCCGCAATATGAATAAAGAGCGTGTTGTATGCTATTATCAGCCTCTCGTGGATGTAAATGACAACAGCTTTATAGGCTGTGAGGTTCTGGCTAGATGGACGGATGATGATGATACAATACTCACCCCCCCAGACAAATTTCTCGACATTGTCAGAGAACAGAACCTGACAAAACAGTTCACTGCGATTATCATCGAAAAAGCGTTTGATGAGCTTGAGCATTTACTAAGCAGCGGAAGAGAATTAAAAATATCTTTCAATATCTTCCCCCCCAGGGATTTTAATACGGACAATATTCAAGATATGCTGAATGAACATATGACAAAGTTTCCGACAGCCACAATAAATATTGAACTCACTGAAGATGAGATCATCGAAAGCCCCCCCACAATCTCAGTGGATATAACACAGCTTAAAAAACTGAATTATCTTATCTCTATCGATGATTTCGGAACAGGCTATTCCAGTCTGTCATACCTGCAAAAGATACAGGCGGATTTATAAAGATCGACAGGAGCTTTGTGAAAAACCTTGAAGTGGGTAACCTTAAATCCCAGCTCATCCCTCATATAGTCTCAATAGCCAGAACCATAAATGCCGACATCATCGTCGAAGGTGTCGAAAATCAGCTTCAATTGGACTATATGAAAGATATAGGTATTTCATACGTTCAGGGGGGGTATTTCTTCAGCCGACCAATCCCAATTGATGAATTTGAGGAACTGATCAGCTGATAAACTTAGCATCTAATAACACATTATAAATTTCCCCCCCTTGACTAGACAGACCTGTCTGTATATATTTATATTATGAAAAATATATCAGTAAAAGACCGAATAATAGAGACCGCCAATAGATTATTCTATACTCAGGGCTACAGAGCTACGGGTATTAATCAGATAATCAAAGAGGCAGAGGTCGCCAAAGCAAGCTTCTATCAGCACTTTCCGTCTAAAGAAGACCTATGCATAGCATACCTTGAACTAAGGCATAATATAGCCTTCGAAAGACAAAGCCGCTTCATTTCCGAAGGTAACACAGCCATAGACCGAGTTTGTAACCTATTCGAAAACATCAGATACAATGCAATCAATAACAACTTCAACGGTTGCCCTTTTATAAACATCGCCGCAGAGATAAACGAACACGAAAGCAGACTAAGGCTTGTGGTGACTAAACATAAGTCACGTCTGATGTGGCTGATTGAAGACCAGCTGAAAGAGTATGATGATCATGAAAAGCTTTCTGAGTTAATTTATATAATCTACGAAGGTGCAAACGTCGGTATCAAAAACTACAGAGACACATGGCCAATAGACAGAGCCATCGAAGCGACTCGGATAGTGCTGGAGGGGGGGAGTGGAAAATGAATCAGACATGGATAAGGAATTTTGCAATAAACTCCATTGAAGAGCTGGTCGGCAACTCACCGAAAAACACGCTGTACGGTATAGACGAAAAGTCGTGGGCATCCCCCCCTGTAGTCGGTTTTGCAAGCGGGAGTGACCCTCTTTTCAAAAGTTATAAAGAGCTTATAGGTGAATTTTACTGGACGCCTGCCGAGGCGATGCAGATTGCTTATCCTGATAAAATATTTGATGAGGATAGTTTAAGTGTCATATGCTGGCTGCTCCCTCAAACAGAAGAGACAAAGCAGGACCAGCGTAAAGAGAAAAACTTACCTGCAAAAAGATGGGTATATTCAAGACACTATGGTGAAAAGTTTAATGAATATTTGAGAGGCAAACTGAGAGATATGTTTATCAATCTCGGTATAGAAGCTGTCGCACCTGTCATATTGGACGATTTCGGTTATCAGCACTCAAAGCAGGCAGGCATCTGCTCCAACTGGTCTGAAAGACATACGGCATACGCCGCAGGGATGGGGGGGACTTTCGGGCTTTCTGATGGCTTCATAACCGAAAAAGGGAAAGCAATCAGGATAGGTTCGCTGATAATCAACTACAAGCTGCAACCCGATATCAGAAGATATCAAACCCATACCGAAAACTGCCTGTATTATGCCAAAGGAAAATGCGGAGCTTGTATCAAAAGATGTCCTGCGGATGCAATTACTTCAAAAGGGCACGACAAACAACTTTGCTTTGAATATATAAGGGGGGGAGTTACAGCTCCACACGCTTATGATATACTAGGTGAAAATCAGACCCCCCCTTGCGGTCTATGTCAGGCGAAAGTGCCGTGCGAAAGCAGGAATCCGGTTAAGGTAATATAGGAGCTAAGATGCCGTATCTCAATGTAAGAATATCGACACCTAAGTCAGTCAAAACTGCTGATAAAATCACGACAATACTTCTGGAACATACGACCAGAATTCTTGGCAAAAAACCAGACGTAACCTCTATTTCAGTGGATTTCGTAGACCCGGATTATTGGTCAATCGGGGGGGGCAGAAGTGTCAGCAGCAGTAATTTTGCAACCTTTTATCTGAACATCAAAATTACGGAAGGGACTAACACCAAAGAGCAAAAAGCTGAGTACATACAGGCTGTTTTTCATGACATGACACAACTACTCGGCAAGCTCAATCCTGCCAGCTATATCGTCGTTGACGACACAAAGGGCGACTCATGGGGGGGATTTGACGGAATCACTCAGGAGTACAGACAATCTCAAAAGAAAACAATTTAAACTCTTGTAGAATCAAAGTTAACGGGTAGGTCACCATCTTTAATCGGATGAGAGACCTGCTCATCACGTTCGGCAATACATAAAAAAACGATATTTTAGTCAGACTCATATCCTTTTTTTTGCGCCCTTCTTCATATCATGATAGACCTCTTTAAAGAATGCTCCGGTCTTTTTAGCACCTTTTTTTTGGTTGATTTGATGACTAATTTACCTGCCTCTTGTGTCTCTTTAGCTGCCTTACCGGCCACCTCGCCTACCTTTTCGGATTTTTCTCCTGCCAGAGCAGCAGTGGTTGAAAACAACGCTATGGAAGCAGCCAGAATAATAATTTTCTTCATAATAACTCCTTTGTCTTAAAGATAATAATACACCATATTGTTTTTAGTTACAATAACTACAAAGTGCAGAAATTGCTTTCAATAATCAAATTTATGCTTATAATATACATATTCTCAGGGCGGGGGGGTGTGATTCCCCCCCACTGGCGGTATAATGCTATAGCATTGAGCCCGCGAGCGCTCAGTATAAATGAGGTCAGCAGATCTGGTGTGATCCCAGAGCCAACGGTTATAGTCCGGATGGAAGAGATATATAAATCTACATGCCGTATAGCGGCACTTCTTTATGCCCTGATTCATGAAAGGAGCAGAACATGAATCAGTTAATCACTAAAAAAATCCACTATCGACGAAGCAGTCAAAGCACTCAGAAACGGTCAAGGGATCATAGTCACAGACAATGAAGACCGTGAAAACGAAGGGGGGGATCTTATATTCTCTGCCGAGACGATTACCAACGAACAAATGGCAACACTCATAAGAGATTGCAGTGGAATAGTTTGTCTGTGCATAACGGATGAAAAACGCATGGAACTTGGTCTGGAAATGATGGTTAAGACTAACAACAGTCAGTACGGAACTGCATTCACAGTCACTATAGAGGCAGCCAAAGGCGTGACTACAGGGGGGGTTTCGGCAGCAGATAGAGTCACAACCATCAAAGCGGCCATAGCAAACGGTGCAACAAGTGATGATATAGCCAGCCCGGGGGGGCACGTTTTTCCACTTGTGGCGAGAGCCGGAGGAGTTCTGGAAAGGGACGGTCACACAGAGGCAACAATCGACTTAATGAAACTTGCCGGCTTCCAACCTGCAGGTGTTCTATGCGAACTGACTAACCCTGACGGAACAATGATGAAGGCTGACGATATCGAGAGATATGCAGAAATCAATGGCTACCCTGTCACTACCATCGAATCTCTTAAGGAATATATCCGCAATAATAACTAGATCAGGTATCTATAAATACCGAATATGTTAGATCAGCCCAGAGAGGGATGGCTAGGGTACGATTTTTTCGGTTTTTATTGACACATTTTTTCTCTCAATATATATTCCATTTAAAGTAAAGGGGGGGAGTAGCATCCAGCTCGCTGGTCTGTATTCCGTCACTACGGTAGATTCTACCCGGTCACAGAGTTTCATCCGAAATTTGCAAGACCTTTACCTTACAGCATACTGTTGTAGGTAAAGGCATAAGTATAATTCACATGCAGCCCTGCCTAATAACAGTTATAATTAAACTAATAAGGTAGGATCATGACACTAAATACACAAAATATCAAAGACGCAGCACTCGACCCCCCCTTGAACCAATTCCTGAAAAAAAAGAATCATCAAGCAGTATACTTATGCTTATCTCTATGGCATCAGCTATGATACTCGCTAACTCAAGCTATGCCGAACTGTACCACAGCTTTTGGCAGACAAAATTCGGTTTAACTTTCGGTGCGATATCACTGTATAAACCGATTATCCTCTGGATTAATGACGGCTTGATGGCAATATTCTTCCTCGTCATAGGTCTTGAGATAAAAAGAGAAATAAAGATAGGCGAACTCTCAAGCTTTAAACAGGCATTGCTCCCACTTGTCGGGGGGCGATAGGCGGTGCTGTAGTCCCTGCCGGCATATATCTGGCTGTCAACTATAATGGAGGCATACCATCTGGCTGGGGGGGTGTCCCCCCCATGGCGACAGACATTGCCTTTGCAATTGGCATCATGGCACTTTTGGGCAGTCGTGTCCCCCCCATTCAGCTTAAAATATTTATAACGTCTCTGGCAGTGGTGGACGACATGATAGCGGTGCTCGTGATCGCATTCTTTTACACTAGCGAGATACTTACAAACTACCTGGTCTATGCAGGTGTAGCTATCATCATACTAGCCTTGTTCAATATCTTCAGGGTGCGATCAATTCTGGCGTATTTAGCTGTGGGTATAATCTTATGGTATTTCTTCCTGAAATCAGGCATACACGCAACATTAGCAGGGGGGGTTATACTGGCATTCTTTATCCCAAGTGAGCCAAGAATACCCATGGTCACTTTTAAGAAGTCTATGGGCATATTTATGTCGGAACTCGGCAATAGCAAAAACAACCCTGACTCTGAGATACCGACGAAAGAGCAGAAAACTATCTTCAACAAGATAATACACGCTTCACTATCGGCATATAACCCTATGAGCAGGCTGGAGTATAACTTACATGGACTTTCTGCGTTTGTTATCATGCCGTTGTTTGCATTCGCAAACACTGGAATAACAATCACATCAGGATCTTTGTCAGGGCTCATATCACAAGCTTCATTGGGGGGGATCATACTGGGGGGGCTTATGATAGGTAAACCTTTAGGTATTATGGCGTTTCTCAAAACAGCAGAGCTATTTAAGATAATAGAAATACCCGCGGTACTCACAAACACTCGCTTATTCGGTGCGTCTGTGCTGTCAGGTATAGGTCTAACCATGTCGATTTTTATAGCGTCTATGGCTTTCAGTGCAGATTTCATAAGTATAGCAAAGCTTTCAATTGTAGTAGTCTCTGTAATATGCGGAGTCAGTGGATATTTTATACTTAGATTAGCTAGTAAATGAATAGCCTAGCTTTATATAGTTATGAAATAATAACTTATTTTTATTACATATAATTAGATTTTTTTTGATCCTACTCCCTCTATTATCGACCATTCATATAGGGGGGGGATTATTTTCAAACATAGTATTATGATTTACTCATGATTCATTCCCCCCCTTGAAGTGTCTGTAAGCAGTGCTATCCTGATATTGTAGGTAATAAAGTAAAATTTTGTATACGACACAGGAAGGCACAATGAATAATAAAGAGAAGCTTGATATCCTTCTGAAGAAACGAGCCAAAACATATCTTGGCGGCGGCAAAGAGAAGATTGAAAAACGACATGAGTCTGGCAGACTTACAGCCAGAGAGAGACTCGCACTCCTTTTCGATCCAGGCACGTTTCAAGAGCACGGACTTTTCATGCATCACAGGTGCACAAACTTTGGTCTCGGTGATAAAGAGTTTCCGGGTGAAGGTGTAGTTGCAGGTATGGGAAGCGTAGCTGACAGAGTAGTTTATTCTGCCAGTCAGGACTTCACCGTTGCCGGTGGTTCAGTTGGTGAGTTCACGGCTAAAAAGATCACAGATGTTATGGATCAGGCTTTAAAAACAGGCGACCCATTCGTCTTCATTAATGACTCAGGTGGTGCAAGGATTCAGGAGGGTGTTGACGCTCTATCAGGATATGGCCACATATTCTACCGAAACATACTTATGTCCGGTGTTGTACCACAGATAAGTATCATCGCAGGACCTTGTGCTGGTGGAGCGGCTTACTCCCCCCCTGCCCTCACAGATTTTATAATTCAGATCGAGCATGAAGGTCAGATGTTTATCACCGGTCCTTCTGTCATCAAACAAGTTACCGGTGAAGACGTGTCATCAGAAGAATTAGGCGGAGCACAAAGTCACGCACACTACTCCGGTGTGGTTCATTTTACAACAAAGAATGGTCACGATGCTGTGGCTTTATGTCGCAGACTCCTATCGTTTTTACCAAGTAATAACACAGAAGAGCCACCTTCACTTCAAACAGAATCAAGCAAACTCATGGGACCAGAGGAGCATCTTAGAAACCTTATCCCTGACGACCCTAAAGAGCCATACGATATGCACAATATCATATTAAATCTTGTCGACAATGCCGATTTTTTAGAGATACAGGAACACTTTGCACCTAACTTAATAATATGCTTTGCTAGAGTTTCAGGTAATACAGTCGGTATAGTCGCCAATCAGCCACTGGAAAAAGCTGGAGTTCTAGACATAGACTCATCTGATAAAGCTGCAAGATTTATCCGCTTCTGCAATGCTTTCAATATTCCATTAGTAACACTTGTAGATGTTCCTGGTTTTATGCCCGGTGTAGATCAAGAGTATGGCGGAATTATTCGTCACGGAGCAAAAATGCTCTTCGCTTATGGTGCTGCAACAGTACCAAAAGTAACACTCATAGTTCGTAAAGCATATGGTGGTGCTTACTTGGCAATGTGTTCAAAAGAGATGGGAGCAGACAGGGTTTACGCATGGCCTTATGCTGAAGTTGCTGTCATGGGAGCAGAAGGGGGGGCGGCAAGTATTCTTTACACTAAAGAGCTCAAAAACGCTGAAGACCCTGCAGTACTACTCAAAGAGAAGACAGATGAGTATAAAGAGGCATTCACCAACCCATATGTGGCAGCAGGACGAGGTTATATCGACGATGTTATTGACCCTGCTGAAACTAAGATGGTGCTTGCAGGAGTCTTGGAATCGCTTAAAACAAAGCGAGAAATTCGTCCTCAGAAAAAACACGGTCTTATACCGCTTTAGGATAAAAATATGGAACCTAACTTAATTTATGCATTAAAGCTCAGTGCAGCAGGTATGCTCATAGTTTTTAGCTCACTTATTATAATAGCAATCGTGATTAATATCATGAGATCACTAGACGAGAAGTATATCAAAAAAACAAGAGCTTAGAAATACTCCAGCACCAGTAAAACTGCAAACTTTGGATAACCTGACCCTAGTCCTTATTAGTGCAGCTACAGCTACCGTTTTACAAAATAAGAAATACAGAATGCGTAGCATCAGAAAAATAGTCTCACGTGATGCAAAAATAGCTGGATGGGCTATGGAAGGAAGAAGTGTCCTGCACGGCTCACACGTATTAAATGTTAAATCCGAAAAATAATTGAGGGATAAAATGAAACTTAATATAACTGTACACGGTGTCTCATACGAAGTAGATGTTGAGGTTTTAGATGATGATCAGCAGGCATATCCATCAGCCCTGCCTATGATGCCAAATGTCCCTGGTTATCAGCCACCACTCCCGTCAGCACCAAGTGTGCCTAGACCTTCCGCTAAAAAGAAAGTACTCACAGACGCAAGTGGCTCTATAACAAGTCCTATCGCTGGAACAGTCTTAGAGGTTAAATGTGCAGCTGGCGATGTTGTTAAGGAGGGAGATATTGTTATGCTCCTTGAGGCTATGAAAATGAAAACATCCATCGCAGCACCAGCAGATGGCAAGGTAAAAGCAGTCCCTGTGGCTAAAGGTGACAGTATCAGAGAAGGCGAAATCCTCATAGAGTACGAGTAAAAAAATGAACATTATTTTACAATTTCTACAAAACGGTGCACTAGGTCACTTCTCACTTGGGAATATGCTAATGCTCGTTGTTGGATGTATTTTTTTATATCTGGCTATAACAAAGGATTATGAACCTCTCCTGCTAGTTCCCATAGGTTTTGGTATCCTTGTGGGTAATATCCCATATGGAGAAGGACTTAACATAGGTGTTTACGAAATAGGTAGCGTATTCTCTATCTTATACAATGGCGTGAGTCAGGGTTTTTATCCACCGCTGATATTCTTAGGAATAGGTGCAATGACTGACTTCTCATGTATGTTATCTAACCCTAGATTAATTATACTTGGAGCTGCAGCACAATTTGGTATTTTCATTACATTTGTCGGTTCTATTGCTCTGGGATTTAGCACCACGAATGCCGCTGCAATAGGTATTATAGGTGGAGCAGACGGACCAACAGCTATCTTTTTGTCTAGTAAGTTAGCACCTGATTATCTTGGTGCAATCGCTATCGCTGCATACTCTTACATGGCACTCGTACCAGTTATACAACCACCTATTATTAAGTTACTAACAACTAAGAAAGAGCGACTTATCAGGATGGAACCTTCAAAACCTGTTAGCAAAAGGCTAAGGATACTATTTCCAATAGTTGCATTTCTGATCACAACTATGATAGCACCGGGTGCGATAACACTCCTAGGTATGCTCTTCTTCGGCAATATAATAAAAGAGTGCGGTGTGACAGAGAGATTAGCAAATACAGCTCGTAACGCTATGATCGATATAGTTACAATCCTGCTCGGCTTCACAGTTGGGCTTAGTACAGATGCGACAAGGTTTCTTACACCGGATTCCATAAAGATCTTTGCACTGGGTGCAGGTTCATTTTGTATAGCAACTGCATCAGGTGTTATAGCAGCTAAGATAATGAACAAGATGAGTAAAAAACCGATTAACCCTATTATTGGTGCAGCTGGCGTTTCTGCCGTACCAGACTCAGCTAGAGTTTGTCAGGTTGTCGGTGCACAGGAAGACCCTAATAACTTCCTGATAATGCACGCAATGGCTCCAAACGTTGCCGGAGTAATTGGCAGTGCAATCGCAGCCGGTGTCTTCTTATCTGTATTTAATTAATAAGATATAATCTTTGGCTCCCCCCCTTATTACTTGGGGGGGGAGCTTTTCAGAAATCAAAGCATCATAGATTTAATTGATTTATAGTGTGATCTGGCTTTGGCGATAATGCTGAACATTTCTGTTTTCCCAAGGCTAAGACCTGTCACTACAAGTGCGTCTCTCCCTGCTTTATTGAGTTTTTCCGTCTCCATAAAATACAGGAGAGACTCAGCCAGATGCAGAGCTTTAGTCTCTTCCATGTGGTCGCTTGGCTTCATGGTTTTACAATTGAGAATGGGAACGTAATAATTTGGTGCGAAATTCCACTTTTTTTTAAAAGCATACCGCTGATGGTATTGTAATTATTGTCAGCTATCTGTTTTGCATACTCTTCGATATCCATTTTTAACAGCCCCCCCTCTTCTTTCAGATATCTGGAAAGAGCGGCATAGATAAATAATTTGCCCAAAGTAGCTAATAGACCGATGGAAAACATAACCTCTTTGGATTGGATTTTAAAGTAATCAGTCAAGACAAAGCACAATGACGCAGTCTTAAGTGAAATAATGATAGTCTCTTCGATCTCTTTGGCAAAGATCAAATCCTTGTTTATTAACAGGGACTTATTTATGAAGTTAATGAGAAATACTTTAGCATTGTGCAGACCAACACGAACTAATGCTGCCTCCACCGCAGCTATCTGACCGTAAGAGCCGCTGAAATATGCCGAGTTGGCTGTTTTTATAAGACTTGAGTGAAGAACAGGTCGATTTTTGTCATGGCATCTATCTGCTTAAAACTAACTTCATCATTATCCAACGCTGAAAGCACACTGACAGCACAATCATTATTGACAGGGAGAATAATATTACCTTTTGTCAGAACAAGTTTGATGTATTTCAGAACGTTGGCATGTGAGTTATCGTCACTTGTCTCTTTCATATAAGGTTCGCAGATATTTAATTTTGTCATCATGTCGGCGAAGTTACTGGTATTCTCTTTATGACTTATGGTTATTATGTTTGAAGAAGTGACAAGCTGAGGAGTACATTATTTGTATATATAACGATGATGTTCTTCTTAGACTCATTCAGGTATACTCTGAGTTTACTGAAAACAAGATAGTCTTCTTTAGTGTTGAGGATAACTATTAGATTGTTGATATTTGGATCCAGTGCCGCCTGTTTCACACCAGCCGAAACAGTTATATAGCTTTCGACCTCTAGCCCAAGAATTTCGTAATATGCACTGTAGAAACTGACCAGTTTTTTTATCATTACCCGCAACAATACTATCCATATATTAATACCCTTTTGTCTATATTTAAAAGTATCATATATCTAGATAGTAATCAAATAATAGTCATAGATATAATAAATGTTCAGAGAATCCTAAATCCAGAGAACCGATGGTTTTGATGCTAGAATAACAAAAAGGCTTATACATGCTATAATGAAAAATTATTTCTTTTGAGGTGAATTATGCCAAGAGTATTAATCGAAGTTAAACAATAGTATCCCAGCGAAACAAAATCCGAAATAATGGAAGCTGTTTACTCCTGCCTAAGAGATGCATTAAAAATAATGCATATGACAGAAATATGCGTCTGATCGTTCACAAAGGACATCGGTTTCAATGCCCTCCAAACAGAGAGAAACCTGAATTTTACACTCATATCAGTATCGATGCATTTGCAGGTAGATCACTTGATGCAAAAAGAGAACTATACAGACTGGTAGTCGAAAGGTTAGAACCTTTCGAGATCCCAAAAGATCATATCATAGTTATGATCAGAGAGATAACTACTGAAAACTGGGGGGGCATTCAGGGTGGGAAAGCCGCCTGTGATGTATATTTAGGATTCAAAATCGATGTTTAACTTATTTTTTTGTATATCCCGAACTTGCAAGGGACTCTATAAAACTATTTGTGCCTTTTGTTAAACATATTAATTTTTTTTTTCTTTCTGCTCGAGTTTCCAAATCAATTTTGCAAATGGAGCCAATATTCTATATAATGATGACAATATAAGCAGAATTGAGCATAGTAAAAAGAAAATAAAGATATATTTAATAATAATAATATCATACCAGATAGGCTGAATTTTAAAAATGATCAAGCTAAGTATAGATATAACAAGAACAATCGATAAATTAAAGATTGATATAATAAACTGCTTTGCATTCTTATAATCATTACTTTGATTTACAAGTTTGGCTTGAGATATTAGCTTAATAAAATCATTGTAAACTACGGCGAGCCATAAACCTATCATAGTAATAAGAATTGCTGAAACGTTGATGTATAAGTAGAATATTTCATTTAATACATAAACAGTAATATTATCTTTAATCAAGTACGTTGTAATACAAATAAGAATTAAAGTTATATATATTTTAATCATTCTTTAATATAACAATTTTACTTTTATTTTCAATTAATGCCGAAGCTAATTCATAAGCCTTTAAAACACCATACTCTTTAACAAGTGGTAGCTTTAGTTCTGCTTTAGCTAATGCATTTGATAACCAATATATTTTTTGAGACTGTCCTTTTAGTTTAAAACCAACATCGTTGTGCCTTGAAGAAGGTGGTAGCTCACGCCATGTTTCTATTATATTATCAAGTTCGTTCTTATCCATTATTGCATAATTTATTTCAAATATGTAATCAAAAGAATTGTCAGTTTCAGCGTAATTTATGAAACCTAATTTATTAAAAAGAGTAGACCAAAATGTTGGAGTAGTCTCATAAGAAATTTGATTTTTTTTGGATTACTTTTCTAATATTCATAACATTTTCTCTTATATAATCGATATTTCCTAATAATCTTCTGATTTTCTCTCGAAAAAGGGAGCAATATCTGATCGATAGTCATCTTGAAAACCATATCCTTTTTTTTACACAATCCTCAGAATCACAATCGTATATAACGAATTTAGCGCAATAGGTTAAGAATGAATTCATGTAATAAGTAAAGTTCTCAATTCCACGCTTCCTCTGACCATCTATTAATATAGAAATCATTATTTCTTCTTCTGGCAATACCCAAAAATAACAAGGATAACCGGGAATATAACCTTCTTCAATACTTTGAGGAACAACATGCACATTACCAGGGGGGGCGTCATCCATTTTTGCCATCAATATGTTATCTGACTCTAAAATAGAAAGATTCCATGTCGTAACTAGAAAAGTACTGTTAATTTCTACAATGTCATAGATTAATGTTTCTTCTACATTAGTAAGATTGTGTTCATCCAAATCAAAAGTTTTAGTATCTGTGATTTTTTTGTGATTCGCTTTAGTCCATCTGAATAGTTCAGCAAAAACATCATAAGTGCTGACATATTGCTTTTTTTTCGTTTGTATCGTAATAACCACATTGCTTTAAGTCATAAACGTAACTCACTATTTCAACCATAACTCGCCACCATAAACCATTTATGAAGATTATAACACATAGCATACTTAGTTGTGGATTAAATATAGAATTAAGACTCTCGTATAATGAATCTACTTTCATTAGGATGTTCAGATGCAAAGGACTGATCCTAAATGTCAGAATTAATGCAAATATT
>JDSG01000059.1_pt1 | contig 50001 bp, 54 predicted proteins | sample 199341 | NCBI WGS metagenome assembly JDSG01 (sample SAMN02584197, study PRJNA231836) | bioreactor metagenome | isolation source: continuous culture bioreactor short generation time transfer1 day 52 after... | place: Germany: Bremen | reverse complement strand
GACATTTAAACTAAAGTGTAAATGTCTTCTGGGTATTATACCATTTTACAGTAGAAGAATAAAGTGCAAAAGTGCTATTTTAGGGCTAATTCTATGCTATTTATGCCATCACGAAGAGCAATTAGCATGGCTTCTTGCTCATCTTCTGGAATTAAGTCAACGAAAGTACCAACGCCTATGGTGCTATAACATTGCCATTGTATCTAATTGGAAACCCATACCTAACAATACGTCTTGCTTCATTATAATGTCTCATATGGTCATTGGCTACGACTGAGTTATAGACTTGCAGCGTATCTTCCACCAACAATGATATGTCAAAGGAGCCTTTTTGCTTATAGAATACATTGCTCCACACCATAGATGAGGTGTTCGTCATCACATGTGCTTTAGGCATCATGCCAACATTGTCTCTGTCAATGACTTTTTCAAGACACACAACTTGTTCTTGAAGGTATCCTAGCAAAAGTACAGATAATCCAAACCGCTCATTAATTGAATTCATCAGTGGCAAACATCTAGACTTTAATTTCTGCCAAATATTCTGATGCTCCATTAATCCAATCAGCTGTAAACCTAAATCATATTTGTTGTTCTCATTTTTGTAAATGTAATTCATAGCCGTCAAGGTATGCAGGTATCGACTTAGACTGGCCGGGTTATCCCCCCCAGTGAGTTCCTGAATATCATTGAAGCCAATGGCTCCTTTTTGACTAATCAAATCAATAATTGCCAGTCCCTTAGCAAGTGCCGGTGCTTTATGCTTCTCCATAGTTTAGCTCCTTTATTTTAAAACTTCTTACAAAATAGACAATAGCCAATAAGTTCATCAAGCCAGACATCATAAATAGAATCTGATAAGAATTCAAGCTATACATAAATACATTTACAGTCATGCCTTCTAACAATCCTACAACAATACCCGACAGGTTAATAGCTATAAACATGACAAGCCCTCCGACAAAGGCATTAACAGACAAATAGGCATTCATCTGAGGTCCTTTGGAAAGTTTCATATTTAACCTGAACTTACTCACGTTAAAGCCAATCATCACAATACCATTTGATATCACGAGAACAATGTAAAAGAAAGGATTGTCCGGTAACATTACCGCATATAGAATTGTTGATAGGCCAAAGACAATCCCAGTTAGTTTCGTCACAAAATAATCACCTTTTTCATCAATCATATTGCCAAACCACAGACCTGAGAAAAGTTTACAAAAAGCTGTAACACTGGCAGTTATTGCAACGACACTATAGGAATAATGAAGATACTTAACAGCATAGACATTGAGCATAGGCCTTCCAAGACTTATAGCAATACTCCATAAGATTGTAAAAATCAAAAAATTTACGTAGGCTTTATCCTTAAAAGGTTGACGTAATTCTTCCATAAAGTGAATGTCATCAAGTGAATCATCCACTTCATATGTGATACTATCTAATATCTTATAATCAACGATGCCAATCAATGCTACTACAATGAAGGTCACTGTATAAAAGAGTAACGAAGAGCCATATAAATCAATCAATATTCCAAGACCAAGGTTGAGGCATATGAACAAGGCATTGCCCACAACATTTCTAAGGCCATAATACTTACCCTTGTTTTCTTCTTCAACATGTTTATCATTCCATTCAATAAAGCCCCCCCCACCAATAAGGTTCATGAAGGTAAATCTTAACAATATAACAATGAAAAGTGCAAAGAAGTAATGTCTAGAATCAAGTAGAATTGGTATCAAAGGTGTAATGACTACCGTCAAAGTTCTCAGAGCCCTAAAAAGTAAAATCAAACTTTTCTTATATTTATTGTGGTGGTATAAGATTGCAGATATAGGCTGCAACAATTGAGTTAGACCGACAAGAGATAATAGTATTGCAATCTTCCCATCAGCAATACCCAGAAATAGAAGAAAGCTGGTGAAAAATATGCCTCGAATCATGCCAATTGTCATAACCGTGTTTTCCATAGACTGAGCTAGAAGAAAAAGATACTTAGTTTTTTTAAATGTCGAACGTAATTTATTAATCATTATGTACCATTTATAACTTTCATATATGTCTATTTTAGTTTCATATATGATTTATCATAGCACATGTATTTTTTATTTACAACTGCTGTCGGAAGGATTTGGGTGCCACACCAACGTATTTCTTGAATTGATTTGAGAAAGCATATTGGTCTTTGTAACCCAAATCGTCTGCAATTCTTTTGAGTGAAATAGACTTATTATGCAACAACCTTTTTGCTTCATTAATTCTTTTCATCACACGATAATGATGTAAGGATGTGCCAACTCTAGCCTTGAATATTTTACGAATGCTTTCATAACCAAGTGGGTATTGTTGACACAAGGCTTTGATATCGATTTTCACATTAAGTCTTTCTCCAAGGACAAGGCATAATTCGCTTATGATGACTTCATTGCTATCTGTTGATTCCATTTCTTGTGATAGAGTGTTCATACGCATAACAAACTTCTGTAGATCAAGCAACAAGGTCTTTCTATTCATGATGCCGCCTCTTTTGAACCTAAATAACAAATCTTCGCAGCGCTTGAAAGTATCTTCAGTCAAAACAGTAGGAATTATCGGGTCATCGGATATGGCATCAATGGCAACCAATGTTTCATAAAGCTTTCTCCCAAAACACACATAAAACTCTACCCATGGTTCACCCTCATCAACAGTTGTCGTATGTTTCACACCTGGCCTTCGTTGAACGAAATCACCAACCCCCCTATTGGGGGGGTTTCATGACCAAATTCATCTATGTAAGACCCACTACCAGATAGTATCAGAAAACCCCCCCCATAATATAGAAAGTTATGACCCCCCCTAACCTCAGGCTCTTTTGGTAAGAATCCACAGGCCATAACACCTTCTTTATGGCTTGTTCCAATTGTTTCATATACCACGTCATATACATAAGATTTCACTTAGACACCTCTTTACCATTTATTACATCTATTATACCATCCATTCCATTTTATTGGCACCAATTTTCTACTATAATCAACCTATAAATGATAAATCCAATGACAATTATTTGAAGAGAGGTTAAAAATGAATCCAAGAGAAAATTTCCTATCCATGTTACGAAGAGAAAGCTATGACTATGCACCAGTTGATTTGGTCCTATGTCCTTCACTAGTAGAATCTTATCAAAAAGAAATTGAAGGCAACAGAGATTATCCAGACTACTTCAATATGCCATGGCGTCAAGTTGATGATGGTATTCCTGTCAAAGCAGCAGATGAAGTTTATCTATCCTATTACGATTTTGAATTAAAAGAAGGTACTTTTGTTGATTTCATAGGATGTGCTCAAGAACCTGGTAGCGCAGACGCTATGCATATGACTCATATGAGACACCCACTCAAATACGTATCAACACTTGAGGAACTTAAGTCCTATCCATATCCTGATTACAGCAAGGGTGATTTTAGCCACCAAAAAGAACAAGTTAAGGCCATTCATGATAAAGGCTTAGCCGCTGTTGGTAATATGCAAGTGACTATCTGGGAATCTGCTTGGTATCTTAGAAGTATGGAACAAATTATGATGGACATGGTCATGGACAAAGAAAAGGCTCAAGCTGTTATTGACATGGTGACAAAGACCAACACTCTAAGAGCCAAAAAAAATTCGCAGATGCAGGCTGTGATATGCTCTTCTTTGGTGATGACATAGGTATGCAATCTAGTATTATGATGAGTGAAGATATGTATGTTGAGTGGTTCAAGCCACGTTTGACCAAACTCATCAAAGAAGTCAAAGCCATCAATCCTGATATTCTAATTTTCTATCATAGCTGTGGTTATATTGAACCTTTTATACCACATCTTATTGAAGCTGGTGTTGATGTCCTTAACCCAATTCAACCTGAATGTATGGACTTTGAAGAAATACACGCCAAATACGGTGATAAAATTTCATTTCATGGCACAATAGGCACTCAGACAACCATGCCATTTGGAACACCTGATGAAGTCAAAGCGGAGGTAACTAAGAATCTAACACTTGCTGGTAAAAAAGGTGGCCTATTTTGTGCTCCGACTCATATGTTAGAACCAGAAGTACCGTGGGAGAACATTCTGGCTTATGTAGAAGCATGTAAAGAATTCAATCCAAATAAATAGTATACCCATAAAAAAAACAAGCCCCCCCTATTTTATCATAGTGGGCTTGTTTTAGTGGAATTCTTATGACTTACTTATGCCTACATTTCATTTTAACAGCAATTGCAACAAAGTCACCATTTGGCCAATAATGAATTGCACCATCTACAATTTCTATAGAGGGATCTTTATGTGCCAATACTTCTTCAATTTCAAACGTTCTGCCTTTTGGTAACTCAAATGTTACTTTTGCCACAGCACCAAGGTTAAAGGTATGTAGCAATAAAAGTGCCTCTTTATTAAGTGTATCAACACTAAGGAATCCTTGCCATCCTTCTGGGTGTCTATAGCTTAAGCTTTCTTCCCCCCCATAACGATACCATTCAGGCGACTGTATAATTTTTGTGTGACGCTTATAAAACATCATACAGCGTTGTATTGCAGCCCATTGAGTGTCATTAAGACTATCAACTTCCCCCCCTGATAGACACATTCTTCCAAAAAAAAGTGCTAATCATTGAGTAGTAAATTCTCTGTAGTGAATCGTCTTTTCGAATAACTGCCCACATTTGACTTTGCTCAGGCAAAACTTGTCTTCTTACATTGGCCCCCCCAACAATTGGTATTTCTAGAGATTCATGAGCGTCAGAGAATGAAACCATATCTGATATCTCAAGAAAAGATGGCTCTAGTCTATGACCACCGGATGAACAGTTCTCAATAACAATATCTGGTATTTCCTCACGTATTCTACCCATAAAAGATTGTGTTGCAAGTACTTGTTGCCTTACACCTTCACCGAGAGACTCATAGCCATCACAACCTATACCTAGATTATCGTTATAGTCTATTTTAATATAGCCAAAACCATATTCCTTGAGCGTATCGATGACCATTCTCTTTAGATGATTGGTGACTTTAGGATTAGTCATATCGAAGAATCGGCGTTCACCCGAAGTCAAAGGTATGCCATCTCTTTTTAGTAAAAATTCTGTCTGCTTAAATGCATAGGATTCTACTGCACACACTTCCATCTCAAACCACAGACCTGGTATCATACCACAAGCTTTAATAGCTTCTACCGTTTGCTTAAGTCCACTTGGAAAAAGTCCTTCACTTACTTTCCAATCACCAAGACTTCGACTCCAATGGGCACCTTCTCTAGCATACCATCCAGCATCAATAACAAAATATTTTATACCCCCCCTACCATTAAGAATCGACGCAATCGCCTTGATTTTTTTCTTCACTAGGAACACCCCCCCAAGAAGTGCAAAACTCGTTGAACACAATAGGCATTGTTTCTTCAGTTTTTGAAGGCGTATATCTAGATTTTTGATAAGAATTAAGTCTACGACACATATCATCAATATCACCAACCACAGCAGTGATGATAGCTCTTGGCGTTGACAATGTTTCACCTGGCAGAACATCTTTTGTCCAGTGACCAAATTCCCTGTCTGCAAGGCCACCAGAGATGCATAGTGCCTCATCTCTTCTATAAGCCTCCATTTGCCAAGAACCACCATATGCCAGTACAGCCCCCCCAATACACACGTTATGCTTTTTATCTTCAATGCCAATAAATGGAAAAAAACTCTCTTACAGGCATGGTACCAACTTGTCCATACCTTATATTGTTCACACCCCCCCAGTGAGCCCATGATGTCTCAAGTTGAAATTCTTCCACATGTCTAGACTCAAGTTTTCCTTCAATTGCCCAAGTACTTCTAATACGATGTAGCAGTAAATTCTTAGGGCTATCATCCTTCTCAAAAGGTGAAAGATTCCCTATGGAGAAACTTGATAGCATTTCAACTTGAGCCAGCTCATTGCTTTCATTCTTAAAAGAACATTGGACCACAAGTGCATCACTATTAGCCTGAGCAGTAACTTGATGAATCAATCTGTGCCCTTTTAGATTCTTAAGAACTGTCACTATAGACTTCTCACCGTCAATATGAACAACAAACTGCTCCACGTATTTAAGTTCTAAAGTCGTTTGACAATTTCTCATGGTTCTACCCTGACTGAATCCGCCAGCATAATCATCACCAATGATTTTCACTTGTATCAAGCTTTCATTGCTATACTTTTTTTGACAAATCAACTTCCATGCTTTTACATGTAGGCACAACAAAAAAAACCAACACTCTCACTTTCTTCATCCATTGTATAGAATAAAGTCATGTCACGAATGACATGTGTATTCAAAATTTCAATAGCCATTTTTCCCTCCAGCTTTAATTAGTAATCTTGAGGCTCAAAAGTGCCTTCTTCGTAATTCTTCCAACTATGATTTGAAGGACCAACATAGTTATAGGTATCATAGACATCACCTTCACCCAATATACGAGGATCTTTAGTTTCAATCAGTTTTCTTAAAAGGGCATTTTTCAGGTCACTTTTTATGTCTGTATAACTTTCCACATAGGCTAAGTTATTCATACAGCTTGGATCATCCTTAATGTTAAAGAGCTCTTCACTTGGCCTTTTACCAAAACACAATTGAAAATGTTCTTCTTTTCCTTTAGTGTATTCATCTAAAATCAAGGTCTTTGTTGGTGAAGAATCCGCACCCGTAAATCCTGTTTCAGGATTACCCACAGGCCATAATTCTGGCTTGAAGTTCATCACAAACAAGTATTCATCATCTCGAACACATCTTACTGGATACGCCCTATCTTTATAACCACCAATATCATTAAGTTCTTTGCCCATATAGACATAGTCATTTTTATGAGACTCATTTTTTTCCTTCTAGGACAGCTGCAAAACTATTGCCACTCATACTATCATCAGACTCAATACCAGCAACATTCAAGAAAGTCGGCGCCAAGTCCATAAAGCTGTACAGTTCATCAATCTGAGTCCCAGGTTCAATAAGCCCATTATGGTAGGCAACAAATGGTAATCGAAAGTCCATATCATACATATGTCCTTTAACCCTTGGAAATGGCATTCCATTATCTGATGTAATAACAATGAGGGTGTTGTCAAGCTCACCATTTTCTTCAAGAATCTCAACCATTTCTCCAACATGTTTGTCAAACCAATTGACCTCATAAGCATAGTCCAACAGGTCTTGACGTACTATTTCATTATCTGGAAAAAAATGGTGGTACTATGACTTCATCTAAAGATTGTTGTGAATTTTCTCCATAAGTATAAGGTCTATGAGGCTCCCAGCAACCATACCAAAAGCAAAATCCTTGGTCTTCTTTTTTGTCCTTTAGAAATGCTCGAAAATTCTCACTATAATTATTACTGTTAATACAAGAACCTTCTGGTGGCATTAACTGAATATCCGAATAATCTTTACCAGCTGGGTTTTCACCTGGTTTACCACCAATATAGTCTCCTGGTCCCCCCCAACCTTTTCCAGTAAATCCAACATGATAGCCATTATCTTCTAGCATCTTGGGATAGACCGGATACTTACTTTCAAACTTACTAAAGTGATTACCTGCAGGTCCAAGTTCCCAAGGATGCCTACCAGACAAAATGCACGCCCTAGAGGGCGCACATTTGGGATTAGGTGTAAACATTGCATTGAAGATAGCACCGTCTTTTGCCAAACGGTCAATGTTAGGTGTCTTTGCAAATTCATGTCCATAGCAACCAAAATGTGAGGCATCATCTGCAATACAAAACAATATATTGGTTCTTTTATTTTTATCATTCATAACTGATCTCCATATCTGTGCTATTACCCTTTTACTGCTCCAGCTGTCACACCTGATACAATGTATCTTTGTCCAAATAAATATAGTAATAAAATAGGTACGATTGCCAAAAGAATAATGGCACTTACCAAGTTCCACCTAGATATATATGTACCGTAGAAGTCATATACTGAGAGAATTAATCCCCCCCATTTTTTTGAGTCATTAAGCACATACAAAGGAATTCTAAAGTCATTCCATGTGTTCATGAAATTAATGACAATGACAGTAATCAGTACCGGTTTAAGCAGTGGTAATATAATTCTACCAAATACATTGATTCCATTACAGCCATCAATGACCGCAGCCTCGTCAAGTGATTTTGGTATACTACCAATGAATCCAAAGAATAGGAACGTACTAAATGGAATAAGGATCCCTGAATACAAAAGAATTATGCCTTGGAAAGTATTAATAATTTGCAATTTACCCATAATCTGCATTGTTGGGATAATATTTATAGGTGATACCAATCCCAATATGATAAATGTATATATGAATTTGTTCATTTTATCTCTATTTCTAACCAAAACATAGGCAGCTAGAGAGCTTGCAAGAACACTTATTGTTACGGAACCAACGGATATAATAAAACTATTTAAAAATGCCCTTCCCATATTTCCTTGTTCAAAAACAACCGCGTAGTTTGACCATTGCATAACTTTAGGGAATGACAAACGCATGACGTCTGCTTCAACATCTGACTTAAAGGAATTCAGTACAATCAGAATCATTGGAATTAAAACCAACAAACTTAGTAGCCAGGCAATAACTGCTCTTATAATATTATGTATTTTCCTCTTCATTATCGATCAAACTCCTTTCCAGACATGTATTTTAGTATTGATAGTGCAATGACCGTTGTGAAGAAGAACATGACCACGCCAAGTGCTGAAGCCATTGAAAGTCTTCCAAGTCCATACTCCCTAAATATTGCAGTGTTAAGGACTTGTGTTGTATTAGCTGGTCCTCCAGATGTTAATGCAAAAACAATATCAAAAACTTTGAGGCCATTAATAACATTTAGTATTAAGTTAATTGTAATCGCCGACACCAAGAATGGTAATGTAATGTTCCTAAATACTTGAAAGGTGTTACCGCCATCAATCCTAGCTGCTTCATACAATTCTTTTGGGATTGTCTGAAGTCCAGCAAGGAATATAATCATGTTAAAACCTGTTTGTCGCCAGATTTCAACAGATATGACACTGTTCATTGCTGATACTGGCGATGATAGCCATGACTTTGCCAAACCACCTAGCCCAATCCATCGTAGCAATTCATTAATCACACCGTTTGGTGCAAGAATTGCTGAGAATAATATACCTATAATCAGTGGTGATACAGCTGTAGGCATATAAAATATTGTTCTAAGGACAGATTTACCTTTAATGCCTGTATTAAGAAGTAATGCCAAAGACAAACCAACGATGATTTTAAATGATGCTGTAAATGTGGCAAATTTGAAGGTATTGCCAATAAAATTCAGCAACTGTCTTTCCTCAAATATAATTTTCTTAAAGTTCTCTAGCCCGACAAAATTCATACCGCTCTTATATTGATTCCAGTCCGTGAGAGAATAGCCCATCCCTGCAAAAGCTGGACCGATAAAAAAAGACGATGTACAATCCAATGGCTAATATTAAAAATTTCCTGCTGTAAAACTTCTTAATGTTCATCTTAATCCGCCTCTATTTCTTGTGATTAAGTAATAGTTGCTATGTCATAAGACATAGCAACTATTACAAGTTAAATATTCTAGCTAATTATTATTCAATATCAAACAATTTTTGTCTTTCAGCATCCATAAATGCAACGATGTCTTCTGGTGTTGTTTCTCCAAAGAATAATGCTTGGATTTCTTGTGTCAATGTTGAACCTGGTTGGTATTTGATTTTACCAGGCATATCTGGACCTGTACCACCAGCGGAATTTTCGACAACAGATGCATAAGCTGGTGTTAAATCACCTTCAACATCCGTGAATGAAGGGACACCAAGTCCTGGTCTTCCGTCATAGAATCTTTGTGCAATCTCTTTGCTTGCCATCCAGTTCATGAATATTCTTACTTCATCAAGGTTTGCAGTGTTTTTGTTGACTGCTCTTATGATACCACCTGAAGAGAATGACATCATATCATTACCACCAAGAGGTATTGGGAACATTTCCCAAGTATCAATGCCTGATTCTGGGAATTTTGAAGCTGCTTCGTTTTGCCAAGTTGTATAAACAACTGCCATTGCTGCTTGACCGGTCGCCATTGCCTCAAAGCCTTCTTCCCATGTTTGAGCAAGGACTTCCTCACCAAGATAGCCTGCATCATATACTGCCTTCATGTCTGCAAAAAAATTGTACCAATTCAGGAACGTCCACATATTTCATTGAATTATCATTAAGACCTTCGTATAGACCTGGGTTCTGAGCTCTTAGATATGCACCATTTGTTGTGCCCATATTTGTAGATGCCATCCGTCTTTACCGTTTTCCCATATTGGTAATGTTCCAGAAGCTTGAATTGCTTCACATACTGCCATGAATTCTTCCGTCGTTGTTGGTACTTCAAGACCTAAATCTGCAAAGATTGTTGGGTTGTATAAGAATCCCCCCCAACCATCTACAGACCACATGTTTTGTCCGACTAGTCTACCACCATAAGTCGCACCATCAATTGCCCATGACTTGGTTCTTGAAACCCACTCTTCACCACTAAGGTCTAAACAGTTTTCTTCTGGTAACCATTCTGCAATAGCTACACCACTTTTCATCAAGAAGATATCTGTACCTTCTCCTGTAAGAAGTCTTGACTTCATAACATTAATATATTGATCATCTGGCATTACTTGTATATCTACAAGAATACCTGTTTCTTCTGTAAACTCTTTTGCAAGTTCTCTGTCGATGTCTTTAACCCAGTTCTGTGATGAACCAATTGTAATGGTTACTGGGTCCTCGGATTTAGTTTCTGCTTTTTCTTCAGTCGTTGTATCTGCCTTTTCTTCAGTCGCTTCACTAGCCTTCTCTGTTGTGGCTGTCGTTTCTTCTTTAGCGCCCCCCCCACAAGCTGCCAATACTAGTACCATTACCATAATTAGTGATAGGAATGTTAATAATTTTTGCATTTTCATTAATAATACCTCCTGTTTTTTTTCAAGCTAACGTTAGTGTTGATAATTCTATTATAGGCTCATCTATCCATATTCCCATGGACAGATATATTTATCTAGGTGGACAATCTTACTGCCTTTATTTTATTCCTTATGGTATGAACTAGAGTAATAATGTATAATTTTAGTAGGATATATTTCCCTAGGAGGTTACATGAATGAAGATGAAAAAAATCATTACAAGTTGAATTATTTCTCTCATATATAGGCCTGATGTTGGTTGTGCTAATCATTACAACATCCATTTTCTATTTCTATACTTCATCAATAATCAAAGACCAAACAGTTGCTTCCTTAGATGACTTTTCAAACACTCTTATTACAAAAGTCGATAGCAAACTAGAGCCCCCCCTTAACCAAATAACCAATCGACTTATTCTTTCTTACCCACAAATTAATGAACAGTTTGAGTCCTACAGAAGCTCCAGCGACAAACCTATTGAACAATTTTACATCAATCAATCACTACAAGAATTACTCCTAGCCATTGGGGGGGGATCACCTTTTAACTACTACCAGATTAGTATCTATCAACCGATGGCCTTATTGCACATTATGGTAGACAAACCAATTTTGAAGAGACTTCTTCAGACGCTTTTGTTAGAACACCTTACTTAAATGATGCCCTTAACTTAAAAGGTCGTAGATATGTATCAATACCACACTCGGACGAACCCGTAGGTGATAATGTTGTATCAGTTATGAAATCAACAACCAATGGTAATGAAACAAATTTTACGGATGTTGTTGAAGTGACCATTAACTATGAGAAACTTGTTGACTTAATTGAGGGACTAATGTATGCAGGTCGTGATGCATCATATAAACGTACCATCTATATTTATAACGAACGCAACGAACTTATTTATCCTATTAACTCAAATGCTTCTGATGACTTACAACTTCACTATCTTAATAATGCCCGTAATGATAAGACAATCAATAATACCATCGCTGAGAATCCTATAACTGACGAAAAGGAAATGATTATTATCAATCAATCCGATTTTTCCAATTGGACTTATGTTTTGGTTGAATCTGATGATATCATTAATAAACCAATCATTGAATTCCAAAAACGACTTATTTATATACTAGCACTACTGATTGTCATTTGTATGTTGTCTTCTTATATGATTTCCAGGCGTGTCACCACACCACTAAAAAAATTTCAGCGCGAAATCAGTGGCTTAACCCTCGGGAATTTGGAGAATAATATTCTAAACCTAGAGTCACCTACCTATACAAGCAATGAACTTGAATCCCTAGGCAACGCTTATATTGATATGTGTCAACGCCTGAATGAATCTATCGACCAAGTGGTTGATTTAAGAACATTGGAAACCGAATCTAAAATGCTGGCTCTACAGGCCCAAATGAACCCTCACTTCCTCTATAACACCCTGACCATAATGACCATCATGTGTGAAGATGCAAACCAGCCAACACTAGTGAATATGTTTAATGATTTGACTCAAATGCTACGTTACATTACGGTTAAATCAACTGATATGGTCAGCATGCAACAGGAAATAGAACATGTGAACCAATACCTCCGCCTTGTAAAATACCGTTTTGATGAGGATTTAACCTATAGAATTGATATACCTGATTCAATGAATGATATCCAAGTACCGCGACTCATGTTGCAGCCCTTTATTGAAAACAGCATTAAGTATATAACGGGTATAGCACCACCTTGGCAGATAGAAGTTCAAGGAAAACACGATGACAATGAATGGACAATTACATTCACGGATAATGGCCTAGGATTCAATATTGTTAAATTAAAAGAACTTCAGGCTGCTATATCATCTATTAGTCAAAATGCTTCCAGTTCATCTCTTACCCCCCCTAGTGGTCTGGGGGGGATTATTAACAACTATCAGCGAATGAAGCTTTTCTTTGAAGATAGGGTCATATACGACTTATCAAACCTAAAAACTGGTGGCGCAAAGATAGTCATTGGGGGGGTATGCAAAGAAAGAATTGAGGATGGCTAATCATGATTTATCACAGACCTATCACAATTGTCGTAGCTGAAGATGAGAAAATCATCTTAAACAATATTGTAAAGAAAATTAAGAATTGTGGTGACCAATTTAAGGTTGTTGCAACCGCATCCAATGGCGAAATCGCAACTGAACTAATCGATCTTCATCACCCTAACTTGTTGATCACAGATATTCAGATGCCCATCATTAATGGACTTGACCTTGTTAATTACGCCAAAGCCAACCACCCTGATATGAAGGTTATTATTATCAGTGGCTATGACGAATTTGAGTATGCTAGAAAAGCTTTGACTTATGGTGTTCATGACTATTTACTGAAACCCATAAGTGAAGATACCTTAAGAAAGGTATTATTGGATATTAAAGACCAAATAACAAACAACATTACAGCTATGGAACGTGATGTTGTCACCTCAGAAATCTATGGTAAAAATATCAGCGAACCCTTGCCCACTATTTTACAAAATAGTGTTTATGCCCTTGTTTTGATTAATGTTGGTAATTTGTTGACGCCGGATGCACACTCTTCATACGACAAGCAAATCAATCAACTTTGGAATCATGTGGACCTTGTCTCATATATGGACAAGACCTTATCTCCTAATCTTAACTACTTCATTGTTGATGAAAAGTTATTGAATCAGAAATTTGTACTGATTTCTTCGGAAGATGCATCTATTAATTCATCTTATCATTTCTGTGAAAAGCTGGATGCCTATCTACAAGATAGACTAGAAGGCAAACCTTTCACCCTTAATATCTATAACAAAACCATTTCACATAGAGACATTTCTCTAACAGCTGAAAAGGTACGTCGATATGTACGTAAACATCAGTATATTGGGCAAACAGGCCTTGTTTCAGTTGTGGATATGGCTATCAAAATTGAACTGCCATCCATAGAAGCACAAATTAAGTCTGACATAACTTCTAGCTATAGAATGCAAGACTTGGATTCAGTCAAAGAAATCATAGCCAGTCTTTTTGAACAATGGAATTCCAAACATGTGCCTCAACTATTGGTTGAGAAATTAATTTTTGGCCTTATTAGCACTATCAGCGAACTGTCAAAAACAGATTCATCTGATAACTATCTGCAATTAGAAGAACAGTTGTCAGGGTTACGGATTTATGCCAAAAGTATTCAAGACTGCTATGGCCCAGTTCTTAATCTAATCGATGAGACCATAGTCACAAACAAGCAAAGTCGCATATCCTCAATAGAATTAGTCAATATGATTTGTGACTATCTGGAGAATAATTATAGCAAGCCACTAACCCTCGAAACCATTTCACAACTATTCAATTACTCAGCTTCTTACATATCGGCCTCATTCAAAAAACATAAGGCTTGTTCACCTATGAAATATTTGACCACTATTAGAATCAATCAGTCCATAAGCCTTATGACCATGTACCCTGAAATGCCTTCTAAAAAAATTGCCGAGATGGTTGGTTATACAGACTCACACTATTTTAGCCGTATCTTCAAGAACGTTACTGGTAAAAGTCCAAGTAATTACCGTGATGCATTATGACAGCACGTCCACTAAGCCTTAATTATATCTTGATAGCCTTATTATAAAGCTAGAATTTCGCTTGACCCTTGCGCACTGCACTAGGTGAAAACTTGTAGTACTTTTTGAAATCTCTGGTAAAATCATGAATGGATGAGTAACCAAGCACCAATGAAATTTCCGTTATATTAAGGGATGTATGTAGAATGAGTTTTTTTGGCTTCATCTAATCTAATGAGTCTAATAAATTGGCTAGGTGACATGCCCCCCCGCTCATCCATACATTTTCTATATAATGTTATAGTGGATACACCAAATAAGTCCGCCAAACTCTTGATGGTGATTTTGTAGTTGCTGTTCTTCTTCATATGTATTTCAATTTCTTTCCAAAGACTGACCTCATTGATTTCCCTCTTATAATCTTCCCTGAATATATCCATACATATGGACTCCAAAGCGATAAATGCTTCGAAATTGCTCCTTATTGAATCTTCAATTAGGGCATTTTTAGCATCTGCAAAATAGCTTTTCAAATATTGTTTGTCATGAATGATTCGACTTGAAATAGGCACAGGAATTAACTCAGGTGCATCAAAGTTGATAGAATAAAAGGATACTTCTTCAGAATTTCCTATATATCTATGGTATTCGTTACCACGATAATAGATAATATCACCCTCTTTTACAAGATGCTCCGTCTTATCAAAAACAATTGTATAAGATCCAGATATTATATAATGTAGGGTATGACCACTAGGTGAAAGACAAGAAATCTCATGATAGCTAGGTGTTTCTAGACACCAAATGGTATTGATGGATTTTATAATACTTTTCATTAGCAACCTCCTACTATTAGTCTCAAGCAAATGAAAGAATATGTTAAATTATTATATCACAGGCTAAAGACTTTCTAAAGATATCATACTAGAATATAACTATAGCGCTTAAGTATTAAGGAATTATTATAAGAATGCCAAATATGATCAGGAGAATGATATGATGAATAATGATAACAATAGACCAGTAGAAGCCATTTTGATTGGCGCAGGTAATCGTGGTATGATTTATGCCTCCTACGGAATAAAAGAACCAAGTAAGCTTAAAATAGTGGCTGTAGTTGAACCTTTAGAAAGGCGTCGTCTCATCGCCAAGGAAACTTTCTCGCTAGATGACACTCAATGTTATACCAACATAGAAGATATTCTAAAACAAGGCAAAATTGCCGACGCAATTATCAATACGACAATGGACCAACTTCATGTTGAGCTCGCCATACCTTTTTTTGGAACAAGGCTATGATATGCTGATTGAGAAGCCATTTGCCGTAAGTAAAGAGGAAGTCAATCGACTAAATACTGTGGTCAATGAATACCGAAACAAAGTGATGATATGTCATGTTCTTAGATACACCCCCCCTTTCTATTCATCTATTAAGGCCCACATTGACAATGGTGATATTGGCAAGGTCAAAAACATCCAAATGAATGAACATGTTAATTATATGCATTTTTCTTCAGCTTTTGCCAGAGGACGCTGGAGAAATAGTGATTTGTGCGGTACAACTATGTTACTTGCAAAATGTTGCCATGACCTTGATTTATTGGTGTGGATGAATGAAAGCGCTAGCCCTTCGACAATCTATAGCAGTGGTACAAACATGCAATTCAAACCCGCAAATGCGCCTGACGGTTCTGGAACAAGATGTGTAAAAGACTGTCTAATTGAAGATTCATGTGTCTATTCTGCCAAAAAATTCCATTTGGACTTTCCTGAGAGATGGGGGGGTGTTTATGCATGGGAGGAATTTGAAGGTAGAGATGATGTAACCCTTGAAGAAAAAAACAACTTCTCTTAAAGAACACAACGACCTTGGTATGTGCATATGGAAATCTGATTCAGATGTTATGGATAACCAAACCGTTGCTATAAACTTTAACAACGGAAGTATCGGTTCATTCAATATGGTCAGTGGAACGCCTACTTCTCAAAGAAACATCCATATCATAGGTAGCCATGGAGAAATCAAAGGTGTCTTTGATGAATCAAAATATTCGGTAAAAAAAGTCGACCCATCTGTTGAATGCGGTTGGACCACTAAGGAATATGACTTAGAACTCTCAGGTGATATGACTGGTGAGCATGGTGATCATGGTGGTGGAGATTTGAGACTTATTGATGATTTTACAAATTTCGTTAGCGGTCAAGCCACAAAAGATTCCATAACAACACTCAACCGTTCCAACCTAAGTCATATGGTTATCTTTGCTGCTGAAGAATCAAGACTCTCTGGTAAGGTTGTTGAATTCGAATAATCAAATCCATCTGTCAAAAATGTCTTATCTTATCCATAACGACTTTTTTTTGACAGCATCACTGGCTGCACCCATGTGATTTCTAAGATCATTTTCATCAGGAACACCCGAATTATTTCTTACTTCGTGTACCAGTATTCTCCTAATACCTTGAGAAATTCTTCTTGGTTTTTGAAGACTTCAAACATTGCAAGAATGTTCTCTGGTGGTGCATCAAACTCTAGTGCATGTGTAGGTGCTGCGATATAACCGCCACCTTTTGACATGATTTTCATAATACGTGCCGTTTCTTTTTGAACTGTCTGGGCGTCTTCTTTTGGTAGTAGCTGTTGTGTTGAAATACCACCCCCCCAGAATGCTAATCGGTCGCCATATTTTTCTTTGATTGTCTCAAGACCATAATACTCGTCGTAGATCTCTGGTTGGAATGTTTGATAACAATCAAGACCAATCTCAATAAGGTCTTCAAAGATAGACTCAACATCACCACAGGAATGTTGAAGGATAAACAAACCTTTATCTTTTGCCTTCTTATACATTCTAGCCATTCTTGGCTTAATGAAAGTTCTCCAGAATTCTGGTCCCATGATTAGACCTTTTTGTTGACCCCCCCAGTCATCACCGAAATAGAAGCCATCCAAATCATACTCTAGAGCAATATCCATAACCTTACAGTTGTAGTCACAAATCATATCCAGTAGCTTGTGAAGGCCATCTGGGTTCATAACCATCGCCATTAAAACTTCTGGCATTCCAGCAAGGGACCAAGCTCTTTCATACATTGAGAAGCCAATACCACCGAAAGTGAATTTATCTTCTTTGGCCGCCATCAAGCCTTCATACTCTGCTCGGATACGCTCTTCATTAATCTCAGGGAATACATAGTCTATGTTCACGAAGTCTGTAACCACTTTATCAATTGGCATACCAATATCCTTGTCCGCACCTGAACGGTCCCATACAACACCAAATTCATCTTTAAAATGGTCTGCTTTGTCTGCAAGTTCTGTTGGCCATCCCCCCCAGTACTGTATGTAGTTCAGGTGGCCACCTAGTTTGCCTAGATAGTCAGAGTCCTTAGTGAACTCAAGCATGTTGTCATCTGCCTGCATGGTAAAGTCTGCATTAAATGGTACGATATCCGTTGGTTGATGTGTTAGCGCCGCAATTACACGTTCTCTTCTTGTCATTCTCTTTTTTCCTCCAATACTTGGCCTATAGGCAGCCCATAATTATCTTATGAGCCAACTATAACTGGATTTTGGCCCTTCTTATAGGAAATATGATTAGGATTAGCATTTATGTTCTTTTATTTGACATTTTTCTTGATTGGTGCAATGATTGTATCAGAAAGGTTGTGTTTTGTAGTGAAAGTCTTGTTCAAAGATGTGGAAGTCCAGAAGTTACTTGATGACTATCAAAAATTGATTGGTGTACGAATCGCTGTTTTTGACACAGAGTTCAACGAACTCTATTCAAGTCCATCTACACTAAGCCCATTTTGCCAGCAAGTCAGAACTCACAAGGCCATAAACGATGAGTGTAAATACTGCGACCAAAAAGCCTTTCGCCAGGCCAAAGCCAACAAAGATATCTACATCTATAAGTGCCATATGGGTTTGTACGAAGCCGTCACACCTCTTTTTGACAAAGAACAGATTCTAGGTTATGTCATGATTGGCCAAGTCCTTGATACAAGCAACAAAGAGATTCAGTGGCAACTCCTATCTAAGAAATACCGTTATATGGAAGATGCTGTAATGAAAGCAAAAACTGATTATTATAATCTAAAGCAAATGTCTCTTGATGACATTGAAGCTGTCAGTCGTATTATGAAAGCTTGTGCTATATCAATATGGCTTCAACATATAATCGACGTAGAACGTTCACCTATAACAGAACGTATAGACAATTATATAGGCAATCATTACACCGAGAAAATAACAACAGACCTCTTATGTGAAGACCTTGCTATCAGTAAAACAACTGTTTATAAGACCCTCAAAGAAGAACACAATATGTCTTTGACCAAGTACATCAACCACCATCGCCTTCTAATATCTAAAGAACTTTTGGTCAATAAGAAAACCCCCCCGATTGCCGATGTGGCAACCGAGGTTGGTTTTGATGATTATAATTACTATACAAGATTGTTCAAGCTAAGTTTGGCAAAACACCAAGCCAGTATAGAAAAAAATCTTCAGCTAGATTAGTTGTAAGTAAATACAACCCTTCTCAATCTTCACTGCATAAGTCTTAATCCCATCACAAGCGGGGGGGCGTCTTAGAGCTTCACCTGTTATTATGCTAAATCTCGCATTATGTTTAGGACATTCAACGAAATCTCCTTCAACATAGCCATTGGTCATATCCGCCTGTTCATGTGAACACAAGCCATCTGTTGCAAAATAACCTTCTTTTATTTGATAAACTGCAATTCTTTTGTCTTCTATTGTAAGGCCAATGACATCGTCCATCTCTAATTCATTTGTTTCACATGCGTAAATCCAATTATCGCTCATTTTCTTACCTCGCTTTCTATGCATTCTCTCTGCTAATCACATATGCTACATCTTTTCTTTGTTTAATCAGAACTGGTATCAGTTCAATTAATGCCGGCAAGAGACCCTTATAGGCTCTGGTAAATCATCTTTGATAATAGCGTTAAGTTTTGGCAATGCATGATATGGAACCATGGGATACATGTGATGCTCAACATGATATTCCATATTCATAAAGATAAAGCTCAAGAAGGGATTCAAATTAAATGAACGACAAACTTTACGATGATCCCAAACATTGTGCTCAAGCCCTACATGCTGGAGAATGATGAAGGTCCATTGAATAAAATGACCGTAGAACTTTGGCAATCCATAGAAGACGATTGGCAACCAACTGCCCAAGTAGACAGACAGGCCTATAGCAATAAGATGTGGTACTAACGCTGCTCTCGCCCACCAAAACATTGCATTATAGTCTTCCTTTGGCACATATGTCGCTGATTTCTTTGTAGGTCGTCCAAGTGAATGACTAATTAGGGTTGCAATTAGAATCACGCCTGAATACAAAAAGAAAAAAATTCAGGACTAAAGGTAGTAGTGTAGGCGGTCTAGGTGTTATTTCCTCAGGATCAATTGGACTGATAATGGTATAAGAGTGGTGTCTGGTATGGCTATAGCGAAAATTAATGTTGTCATAAAACTCCATGGAGCCACACAGCCAGTAGAAGAAATCATTGAGCCACTGGGTCTTAAATGCTGTTCCATGGCTACACTCATGCCACCTTGAGTTGTTACTGTTATAGATGACACCATAGAGTATAAAAGCTGGTATCATTAGCCAGCTACCAATCATCTCGTAAGCCAGATAACCTGTTGCTCCAAGTAAGAAGAACCACAGGCCAAAATTTATCAGTCCATGATAATTATCTCGTTTTAAGAGTTTTCTAAATTCTTTTCTAGGAATCTTACTTTCATACCATTCATGTCTATCAATTACTTCATTTGGGTTAATCATTAACTCATCTCCTTTATTTGCCTTATACCTCAATTATAGAGGCATAGGGAGACCAGCTAAATATACTTCTTGGTATAAAAGATGTAATATATGGTAATGATTATGGACGACTTTGTACATTACCAATAACATCGTTTGAATTAAGAATGGCCTTTGGAGAGTATGGATTAGAAACCATTTTTTTGAATAGATTCAATAATGAGTGGACCCATTTCTGGACTTCTGTCAACAATACATGTAATATCTCCTGATGCTAAAGCTTTCTCATAAGCCTCTGCTTCAGCAAAGCAAAGAACCTTAATCGCATGTTTATCTATCAGATTCTCAATCTTTGTAACAGTCAAAACTTCTTCAATCATATTTTCATCAATAACCACTATAATATCTAGCACATCTTCATCTGATGACATAGCTTGTATAACGGATGATGATGACCATTGATTTTCAGAAATCCTAGAGCTTACAGATATTCTTGAATACTCATCTGTTATATCAGTAATGGCTTTCAACCTTTCCTCCTGGGCGAGTGTATCCGATTGACCTCCAACGATTGTTAAGTGGATATCCTCTTCACCATAGAGATTATCAACAAGCCATCGCCCCCCCATTAGATTACCCTCTTTATGGCCATCGTAGCCAATAAACATTTGTCTATCGCTTTGCATAGACTCAATAGGGTTATTAATAATAATAAGGGGGGGAATTTCTTTCTCATAGGCTACATCAAAAGCACTGTCCCATCCATCACTTTTAACTGGTGATAAAACAATGGCATCCACATCCTCATCAATTAATTGGCTGATGGCCTCAATCTGATGTAGCTGCTGAATATCTAGTGACATATCTGGATCAATAACCTTCTTAATGACATCAACATTCTTGGATTGAGCTGCGGTTTCTATGGACTTGACTTGAGACATATCCCAATCACCAATACCCGATTGTATCAAACCAATTGACTCAATAACCACATCTTTCTGCTTATAGTCTTCTGATAGAAAATCAAGTACATTTTGCTTATTCAGACTGTAGTTATTCAAAATAACTGCTTTGGGTATGTTCTGACTGCCCTCTAATATTTCTATAGCATAGTTAACAGCTTCAACACCTCCAAGTTGCCATTTGACAATATTGATGAAGCCATTTTCAAAATCTTCTTCTAATTTTTTTGCTATCATCCGTAATTGCCTCTGTGGCAAAATAAGCCATATCAAGCTTATTGTCTAATAATTCGGCATCCCTAATGCCGTAGGCCATGGATTGATTATGTGAAACAACCACATCCCCCCCACTTGGATACCTAAGCTCTTGTGATAAATACCAATCCATGGCATCATCTTTTTTTCCAATCAGCTGCAAATTCAGCATATAACTTTACATTCTCTTCTGACCCAACAACCTCATGAAATCCTGTTGTCATACCATCTACGGACATATCATTAAAAGGTCCTTTAAGTTCAATCACATTCATACCCTTTTCATCGCCCTTATTGCTTGCATATTCTACAACTGCTTGACCCATCATTTGGCCAATATCATGGAAATCAGGACCAATAAACATATTATAGCCTGTACCAGATATTTCTCTGTTCATAACAATAATTGGCACTTGCTCATGTACTTTGGTGATTTCTCTCTTCATGACTATGTTGTCATTGGGCGTCACAATAATCAGGTCAACACCATAATCAATCAAGGTTTGTAAGTCTTTCATTTGCTTAAATGTTGAGCCATTGGCATTCGTTGATATCAATTCAACCAAATGGTTTGACTGGACATGATTAGCTATTTCCTGCTCCAGTGCCAATTGCCAGTCCTCACTCAAATCAGCGTGAGCCACACCAATTAGGTGTTTGACTTCTTCAGTATCCTTCTTTGTGCATGCTGAAAAAGACATTGCTGTCACCAGCAGTATCATCAAAGTGATGCCTATACTTTTTATTCTACAAATGTTTGCTTTTGTACTCATTAGGCGACATCCCCCCCTTTGCCTTCTTAAATGCAGCGCTAAAATAATGCTGTGACTTATAACCAACTTGGTCTGCTATTTCATACATACGCATCATCGGGTCTCTCATAAACATGATGGCTTTATCTATTCGAACTTGGGTTAGGTATTCTTTATAATTAACACCTAATTCTTTTCGTATGAGTTTGCTAAGGTATTGAGGGCTTATGTCAAGCTTGTCAGATAGCTTATCAAGAGATAACAATTTGTCATTATAGTTGCCATCGATATAACTTTTAGCGCAAGCCACTACTGGTGTTATGGCATTCTCTTTATCTATTGCCTCTTGTACACCTTTATAGACATTGGACATTTCTTCCAAAATGGAATCGACTTGCACAATCCTTGTATAGACACTACATTGTAGGTATTGTCTAATTGTTTTTCGGATGGTTTCTGTTAGGAGGTCAGGATTATCTTCGTCGTTTGTAGCATAGAAACATAACACATTGTCATTAGTGTCATTTAGAACAAGGCAACTTTCTCTATCTTGGCAAAGTTCTTTTACAATGTTATTAACACAAAATAGTGCCAAGTCTTTTTCCATCATGTGATCATTGATAGCATTGTCTTGAGTTGAAAGCAGGTTAACCACAATAACAGTTGTTAAACCACTTGGAAATCCAAACAATTGAAGTTGCAAGGTAACTTCGTCTTTTGGCATGGAATTTGCCATCCATTTTCCAAAGAATTCACTGAGCAAATAAGCTTTTGAGGCTTCAACCTTCTGATGGGCCCAGTTGCTGTACATTTCTTCAGCCATGGACTGGTCCATACTAGATAAGACCCTTTTAATCACTTCAAGTAATTTAGATTTCGCTACAGGCTTTAGGATATAATCCGACACTTGTAAGCGAAGAGCCTCTCTTGCATATTCAAACTCATCATAACCAGTAATAATAACTATTTTGCAATGTTCATTGATCTTACCTATTTTTTCAATGAGCTCTATGCCATTCATCAAAGGCATATTAATATCTATAAGCATCAAATCAGGGCAGTGTTGTTTTGCAAGCTCATAAGCTTCCAAGCCATCCTCTGCCTCGCCAACTAATTCTATGCCAAGACTGGTCCAATCCAAAGCTTTTTTTTCAGACCATTTCTTATGATACTTTCATCATCGGCTATAATCATTTTTCGCATTGGTTCACTTCCTTTTTTTTATGAATTATCAAGGGGGGGCAACTTTATGCGTACTATCGTCCCTTTTTCACTTGACTGTATTTTCTGCAAACCATATTGTGTCCCATTGATTAGCTTGATACGTTCATTGATATTGATGATGCCAATGCCCATATCGTCATAAACCCTCTCGTTGAATATGAGTTCATGGTTTATTTTATTAAGGGATTTGGGGGGGTCAATACCACTACCATTGTCACTAACTTCACACCACAAGTATTCAGTATCACTATAGACCCTTATTCTAATTTCACCAAAGTGTTTCTTACCTTTGATACCATGATATATAGCATTTTCAACAAGGGGGGGTTGTAGAATCAGTTTGACCACCTGCTGATACTTCAAGTCATCTGGCAGTCAATCACATAGGCAAATTTATCCTTATATCTGACCATCTGAATCTTGAGGTAACTCTCCACTTGCTCTAGTTCATCTTCTAGAGGAATCACTTCTTTACCTTTACTAAGGGATAGCCTAAATAAAGTCGTCAAACTACAAACAATATCTGATATATCATCGGCCTCATATTCCTGTGCCATCCAATTGATTGTGTCCAGTGTATTGTATAGAAAGTGAGGCTTAATTTGTGCTTGAAATGCTTTGAGTTCAGCTTCTTTTTTTCTTTTGTTGCTCATCGGCAACCACATCTATCAGGCTATTAATTGAGGTAATCATCTGATTAAAGCCATTACCAAGCTGACCTACTTCGTCATCACTTTTGACTTCGAACTCAATGTCCAAATCCCCCCCTTGTTCAACATGCTTCATTAAGCGTTGTAATTTGAACAAAGGTCTCGTTATGGTACTTGTTAGCAAACCAGTTAAGCCAATACCCACTAGAAGCAAAATAAAAGCATAAATCAACATATCACTTTGAATGGCGTTAACAATTGCATAGAGGGGGGGGTTCAATGAGAAAACACCTATAAAATAGCAATTCAGATAGGAGGAATACTCATAGAGTATTTTGTATGGCTTTCCATTGATTGTCTGTTCAAAGGCATTGTCAACGCTTAGACCCACTTGATTTCGGTTTACTCTATAGACCATTTTGTTAATAGGCGCATAGATGACATCCAGTTGCTCATCAACCATATAGAAGAACTCATCATCTTGCTGAACTAGGGATGCCATGGTCTCACCTATATCATCGATTTTCAGGTCAATTAGAACAACCCCCCCAATAGGCTCGCTTTGTCCTTCAAGGGTAATGGCCTTAACTATCGATACCAGATTGTCAGAACTGTAATAGTCATAGAGATTTTTTTACATTACGGTCTATTGGTTTGGCAAAAAGGTGTAACTCATTTGGTGCATCTATAGCTTTTTGATACCATTTATCTTCTGTGGTTGGCTCTCTTGATATAAGGACCATATTATTGCTGACAATAGTGTTATCATCAAATGCGATGAGCAATCCATCTATTTGAGTGTGTGATACCGCATATGTTTCAAGAACATTTTTGAGACCTTCTTCATAAACTTGGCGCGATTGGCTATTACCCTCACCCGCATACCCTGTAAGATTCTCGTCTCTGGATAGATAAAAAATCATATTCTCAAGGTCACGAATATAATATTCAACACTATTTCTTGTCTGGCCAATCAATTGAGAAGTATTTCGATCAAGTAATCCTTCCACTTCGAACAAAAGATTCTTGGCATTGAGGACACTCAAAATAACCACAATAAATAGAACTGTTGCCACGTAATTAAGCAAGAGTTTGATTCGAATACTCCGGTTTTTGTATAAACTTTTAATCAAAGGCTTTCTCATAAATACCACTTCCAGCTATACCTACCACTTTGTACCATATCAGTCAACACAACTTATTGATGCCTAAACATTATATCATAAAAGCTCATATAAACTGCTCTAAGCCCCCCCTTCATATGAAGAGGCTAAAGCAGTATACATTATTTCTTATCTAGTTATAAATTCACTATTTGTTTATGTTCTATTGATATTCATCCATGATGTCTTTGTAATTGTCTTTAGTTACAACCACTGCATCAACAGCATATTCCATTGGGATTTCCTCACCATTTAGGATGTAATCCATAAGAACTGCAGCTGATGTACCACCTACTTGACTTGCTGAGAAGTAAGCAGCCGCTTTCATTGCTGAGTATTCTTTCTCAAACTCACCAACTGCCAAGTATGCACCAAATCCAACGACTGCTGAATCTTTATCAAGTCCAGCTTGCTCAAGAGCTCTTACTGCACCAACCGCACCTTCATCATTAGGCGTCATAACCATCCACTTCTTAATGTTTGGATTAGCCGTAATAATACCTGATGCTGCTGTGAAACCTTTTTCTGTCTCACCATTGTAATCTGCATAGAACATTTTATCTGTTGGGAAGTCAGGAATGACAGATGCACAAACATCTTCTTGACCTTCTGTTCTTGGTACACAACTTGATACTGTGTTCATTGTAAGGAATAAGATACCAACTTCTTCGTCTTCAACTAAGTTGTTATCAACCATGTAAGTTGTCATCCACTCAGCTGCAGCACCACCGATTTTGTAAGCACTAATACCTACCCAAGGTGCTAATTTGTTGCCATCTTCATCTTGAAGTGCATCATCCGCTGCAACAACCGGAATGCCTGCATCCGTTAATTTTTGAACTGTTACTTGACTTAATTGTTGGTCTGGAATACATGTTAGTACACCATCAACTTTTTGTGCTATAACGTTGTCTATTGCCTGTAAATATGTGTCAGGATTCATCTTAGCATCTATATAGATAAACTCGTCAGCACCCATTTCTTTTGCTTTCGCTTCTGCAGCTGCACCTTCATCTATAAACCAAACTTGGTCTCCTGCTTTATAGATACCAGCGATAACGATTTTGTCATCCCCCCCTTTTGCCTCTGCTTCTTCTGCCTTTTCTTCAGTTGTCTCAGTTGTTGTTTCTTTAGCAGTCTCTTTTGGTGCCTCTTCCGTCTTTGCACACCCCCCCACAAAGATTGACATTAACATTGATAGAACTACAAGTACACTTAACAGTTTTTTTCATATTGCCTTTCCTCCTTTGGCTTTGCAGCCATAATATAATATTAGTTTATTATCACAGCCAGTTCAACTGGCAAAGTAACCATTTTTATATGTTATTAAAGTAACCACTTTCAAATGTTACTAAGTAACCAAAATTTACATCGATTCCATGATTTTCATGCTGTCTTCAAGAATTCTCTTCTCACGCTGACTTTTCTATAATAATCAAAGGCCAATGCAACGAAGAGCAACATACCTCTTGCAACAAACTGCCAAAAAACTGGAACATTCATCATAATCAGTCCTGTATTAAAGCCTTGAAGGATTAGAACACCAAGAACTGTACCAAAGATTGTTCCAACACCACCTGAGAAAGCTGTCCCTCCAAGTACTGCTGCTGTAATGGCATCAAATTCAAGACCAACCGCTGCTGATGGTTGACCTGAGTTCATTCTAGAACCAAGGATAATACCACCCAGTGATGCCAGCACTGCATTAATGACATAGAGTACGATAACGATTTTGCCTGGATGAAGTCCAGCCAATCTAGCTGCATATTTGTTACCACCCAGTACATACACGCTACGTCCAAACCTTGTTTTGGCCAGTAATATGCCAAGTACAATGAACATCACTATAAGAATTAGTACAGGTATTGGTAACCACCCCCCCATTATTCTGTAACTACCTATCTTAAGAAAGAATGCATCTTTTATAAAGACAGGACGTCCACCACAGATAATATAGGCAAAACCTCTCATAATCGACATAGATGCCAAGGTTGCAATAAATGGTTCTAATTTTAACTTATTAACAGCCAAGGCATTAACCACACCTACAACCACACCTGCAAGAAGCACGATGATTATTGCAAAGAATGAACCCATACCGGTTGCTAATAAGACTGATACCAAGACACTGGCAAAAGCTGCTACAGATCCAGCAGAAAGGTCAACTAACCCTCCAATAACAAGGTATGTTTCACCTATAGCCACAAGACCCATTAAGGATGCTGCTACAAGGATATTTATGAAATTGGTCATTGAGAAATAATGTTTGTTAAATATGGTAAAAATAATCACTGTGACTACAAGGGCAATGACCAAGCCCAATTTATCACCAAAATGATTTTCTCTAAGTTGTTTCAGTTTCAATTTAGATAGCCTCCTGTTCTAACATTGCAAGTCCAAGCAAACGTTCCTCTGTTGCTTCTTCTCTAATAACTTCGCCTGTAATCTGACCATTCTTCATAACAAGAATTCTGTCACTAAGGCCTATTACCTCAGGTAATTCGGATGAAATAAGAATGACTCCCATACCTCTTTTAGCACACTCACAAATCAGTTTATAGAATTCTGATTTGGCACCAACGTCGATGCCTTTGGTTGGTTCATCTAGTATCAGCACCTTAGGATTTGTATTTAACCACCTGGCAATAATACATTTTTGCTGATTACCACCACTAAGTTCTACAATCTTTTTCTGGGCATTGGGTGTTTTGATATCAAAACTAGCAATGCTGTCATGGACCAATTCATCCTCTGATTTTCTGTCTATAAAGCCAAATTTGTCTGCAATTCGCTTCCACACTGAGATACTAATATTCTCCATTACACTTAAGTTTGGTAGAATGCCTTGTTCCTTACGATCTTCTGGGCAAAGTACAATACCAATATCAATTGCATCTTCAGGGGGGGTTTTACACACAATTGGCTGATTCTCAAGAAGTACTTGTCCTGATTTGATGTCATCTGCACCAAACAAAGCTCTCATTACTTCTGTACGACCTGCACCAACAAGACCTGAGAAACCAAGAACTTCCCCCCCTTTTCGAAGTGAAAAGGATACATCTTTAACATGATGGTTGCTTAAGTTTTTAACTTCAAGGACCTTGTCACCAATCTTTTTGCTCCTGTCAAGTTCATGGAATATCTCACCAAGATCTCTACCCACCATCATTTTGATGAGTTGCTGATTGGTCGCTTCACTACGTTCAACCATATCCACTAATTGACCATCTTTAAATACAACAATCTGGTCTGCAATAAGTTCCAACTCTTTCATACGATGGGTTACATAGATAATGACCTTGCCTTCTTCTCTTAGCTTCTTGATAATCTTAAACAAGATATCAATTTCACTGTCTGATAAACTGGCTGTTGGTTCATCAAAGGCGATGACTTTTAAGTCCCGATTATAAGCCTTCATAATTTCAACCATTTGCTGGTAAGCAATACTTAGATTCTTAACTCTTGTTCTTGGAGAGATTGGTAAACCAAAATCATCGATAATTTGCTGGGTCTTTTTGTTCAATGTCTTTTGGTCTATCAACCCACTTGGCAATATTGGTAAATGCCCAAGAAAAATATTCTCTGCAACCGACAGTTCCATCAGTATCTGTCGTTCCTGGTATATAACACTGATACCTGACTCAATTGCTTCTGATGGTTGTTTAAATTGTTTTTGCTCATCATTGAGCAAATAAGCGCCTTTGGTTGGTTGGTAATCACCATTTAATATTTTGAGCAAGGTTGACTTACCTGCACCGTTCTCACCTAGAAATGCAACCACATTTCCGCCTTCAGCCCGAAAACTGATATCATCCAAGGCTTTAACACCAGGGAAGTACTTCGTTATTGACTGAAATTCCACTGAATTACGCACACCTTAACCTCCTAGATAACTTCAAACATTTTTGGATACTTAGTATCAGCCGACAACGGCAGGCTAAGTTATCCGCCTAGATAACTTCAAACATTTTTGGATAACATAATCTTACATCCATCCGCTAGAAATGTATTTACGAAAAAAGGGGGGGATATTTTGTGATAATCAAGAAAAGTAAAATGAAATAAAAAAAACCAGTCAAAAACAGATTTCTCTGTTTTTGACTGGCTTCTACATATTTATATTATTATCACTAACTATGTACTCATTTTATTCTTACAAGATTTGAAGATTGCTGCCCTCTTTCTGATATAAAGGAATTCTATCCATAGGGGGGGCATCTGCAACAATCCTTTGTCCACCTTCATATTTATTTCCAGTCCATATATCTATCCATGTAACACCAAGAGGAAGGTAAACCTCACGACTTCTTGCTCCAAACTTTTGGATTGGTGCAACGATAATATCTGGTCCAAATAGGTACTGATCTTCATAGTCATAACAAACCTTATCTTCCGGAAAATCAAAAAACATAGGTCTCATAACAGGAGTACCTTTATCACTTGCCAGCTTCATATGCTCCATAATATATGGCCTAAGGCGCTCACGCATAAACATATACTCTTTGATAATCTCATAATTATCTTCACCGAATGACCAAACTTCATTGGGACCACCAGACTTATAATCAGGTTCTTCTCCTGGAATCCAACGCCATCCATGCAACCTAAAAATCGGACAAAACACTCCATACTGAAACCATCGTACTAATAGCTCTTTGAAATACTCTGACTCCACGTCACCATGTGAAAAACCACCAATGTCTGTCGTCCACCACGGAATACCGCTCATACCCATGTTAAGTCCAGCCTTAACTTGGGTCCTTAGGACATCAAATGTGGAATGGATATCACCTGACCATACAGCAGCACCATAACGCTGACTTCCAGCGAAGGCTGAACGACACAAGGTGATAATCTCATCTTCACCTTCGTTTTTCATCCCTTCATAGAAGGCCTCTTGTTGTCCAAAAGGATAAAAACACCCAACTTCCATACCATTGCCCATTGCATATCTCATATTGTCATGGGAATAGACCGACATATCTGGCTCTATCGCATCAAGCCACCATGTTTTGATGCCAAAATCATAATAATTCTTCTTAACTTTATCCCATATATAAGATCTCGCCTCACTATTGGTTGTATCAATCATAGACAAGAATACCTTGTTAGCCGTATTGGCATCCACGAATTCAAAGAAATTGTTGATACCTCTTTCTGTGTTAATCAGGAGGCCCTTATCTTTCATTTCAGGGTAATTTTCACTGTCAGGGTTCACCGCTGGCCATATAGAGACCATTAGTTTAATACCCATAGTCTCTAACTCATCAACCATCCCCCCCTTAGGGTCTGGCCAGTACTTAGGATCAAACTTCCAATCTCCCATCTTGGTCCAGTGCATGTAGTCAATAACTATGACTGAGATTGGTAAACCTCGCTCTTTATATTCTCTAGCAACGGACAAAAGCTCTTCCTGACTTTCATACCTTAATTTACACTGCCAAAAGCCTGAAGACCATTCTGGGAATTCCGGTGAATGACCCGTAGCATCCGCATATCTTTCCATAATCTCTGGGTATGAATCTCCTTCAAAAACAACATAATCAATAAGCCTTGTCGCTTCTGACACCCACCTTGTATGGTTGGTCCCTAGTTCTACCCTGCCAACGCCAGGATTGTTCCACAAAAATCCATAACCTCGATTAGAAATGTAGAAGGGGGGGATATTAACTTCACAATTCCTTTGAGTTAATTCAAGAATAGACCCTTTTTGATTTAGGAGACCATGACGGTGTTGTCCAAGACCATAGATTTTTTTCATCCTCATGTGCTCTAAGCTTTAATTCTGTTCTAAACAAATCTCCGCCAGCAGATGTGTAATAGCGTGGACAAGCTGATATGTTATCCAAATAGTTTTCTTGTACAAGTATTGCCTTTGTTAATGTTTTATAGATACAAATATTGCCCAAGTTATCTATACTTGCCGTTACTGTACCATTTTGTAGATAGGCTTTATCTTCATCCATCCAGATCTGACATTCAGTCTCTTGTGGTTCTAGAAGGGACCAATCCAGGTCTGGCATAGTTGTGTTCATTGTTGATCTAACCCTTATTGAATTCAGGCCATAAGGCTCAATCCAAACTGTTTCATTGGACAAACGCCATTCAAGTTTTTTATCTGTCTCTATACATAAATTCGTCATGTTTCTATCCTCTCAAAAATGCATCTTTGGTCTAAATTTTGGAGTTTTGTCTAACAAAATCAACAACCTTTTTGCCTTCCTCCAGGTCGTCAATATCAATTTGCAAAATAACCCTACCTTTTTTTAATTTCATCTATCTTTTCATAAACATCCTTTGGTGTACATCTTGTTACGAAAGGAATGTGGCTGTTCATTTCTATTAATTCACCAATATGATCTATTGGTCTTGGGCAATTAGGATCCCAGCTCATTTCAAGAAGGTTAAGATTCCTAAGCTTACCAATCTCCTTGTGATTATGCCAACCTTTTGCATGATGGTGTATAAAGCCACTCCCAACTTGATCAATGACTTTTTGAGTATATTTAAGGCCAAATTCTTTGAAAATATCTGTTGAACAAAGATCCGGTGCATCTTCTGATAAATACAAGGCCTCACCTGGCATCCACATGCCTGAAACAATAGAGCCTCCGCTAATGAGTCCTGTTATTTTCATCAATTCTTTTTGTAGCCATATAATCGCATCTGCACTTAAGTCCATTAACTTATGTACTTGATCTGGATGATCATAAAAATCAAGAAAGAGCTGATTACCTCTAAGGGCATTGACCATATCTGACGGTGCGAAATGCAAAGCCGTCATATGAGCATAATCACCTTCACATAAATCTTTCATACGCTGTGCCATTTGGATAAACAACTTAAACCAATGACTCTTCTCATTCATCTTAAGACGATTCATATCCTCCCACTGGTCTATACAGTGATGGGTCCAACTTGTATCAGGACCAAAAGTAACTTCAGCCTCCGAATAATAAGCGCTATTAACACCAATCCCAACAAATGGGCAGATGGAAGGGATATAATCATTGTCCAAGTCTTTTGTATAAGCATGTATGCCCTTAACTTTTTCACTTCAGTGTCCACATAAGCGTCAGCTTCATTATCAAAATTCCACTGATTTAGAGGTCTCTCATCGATGCCATATGGCGTATAGTCTATTTCAAAGTTATATGGGGGGGATATATAGGCTAGAATCTGTCCAGGGCTGTCATCTTTGTAGAAAGCCTTGTACTTGTCAATTGTTTTTAGTAGCGCCTTGTTGTTCATCTTAAGGTCCTCCGTCTAAATAAAAGGTGTGCGAACTCACGTTAGTTGTTTACAGGAAAGGGCCTTACGGATTATCCAAACCCTTTCCTGTGTTCATATTTATTTTGTTTCTGCTGTTTTTTTCGACTATTGTTCTATTAATATCTTCATACATTGTCTGGGCGTCAATTAATTCTGCAATATATTTCATGACTGTTTGTCCGATTTCTTGATCTGCACCAGCAGGAAGTCTTGGCCCTTCATAGCTAGAGTATTACCTTCTTTTGCATATTCATACAAGGCTAGGTTAAGACCTCTTGAACTGTTAGCGTCAATTGATTTAAAGGCTGGTACAACATTCATTTTCTCAGTTAAGAAATTTCTACCAGTATCAGACGTTGCTAACCAATTAAGGAATATTTTGGCTTCCTCTTTAACTTCTGATTCTGTGTTCACTACCCAGAAGTTTGGCACACCTGCAAAGACCATATTATTTGGTTCATCACCAAATGGCATAGGCATCATTCCAACATCAAGGTCTGCGTTCACCTTATCGATTTCGATTTGCATCCATGTACCCTGTTGAATCATAGCAGCCTGACCTGATGAAAATACTGCTACAGAGTTGGTATAATCACCTGTTGTTATGGCATTCTTTTGACCATACTTTACAGTTAAGTCAATAAGTTCAACCCATTGGTCTACATTGGCCGTATCTTTAAAATGAATTGTTCCTGCTGCAATATCATCTAGGTATTGTTGAACATCACCTTGTTGAGCTAGTATTGCATTGATGGTATGGACACCAAGGGCCCACCATTCTGCATAAGTATTTGAAAACGGCATAATACCTGCTGCTTCTAACTTTTCACACGCTTCCTCAAGTGACTCTAAAGTATTAGGTAAAGTAGTGATGCCCGCTTCTTCAAACAATGTCTTGTTATAAGCATAACCAAAGCCTTCTATTGCTAAAGGAAATCCATATGCTTTGCCGTCTACTGTCACAGGGTCAAGTCCACTCGATACCACATCTTCAATCCATGGTTGATCAGATAGATCTTCTACTTTATCAAACCATTTGTTCAGTTCTGTAAATCCAGTATTAGCAAAAATATCTGGTGCATCGCCTGATTGGAATTTAGCCATCAAACCACTGTTGTAATCAGCACTGCCACCAATGGTATCGAATTTGATCTTCAGACCTGGGTTCTCAGCTTCAAATAAAGGTTCAAGTTCTTTTAGAACATCTGATAACTCTGGTTTGTTCTGCATAAGCTTAATGGTGACTTCCTCTACTTGGGCTGCCTCTGTGTCATCCTCTGTTGCTTTTTCCCCCCCTGATGTATCAACTTCTTCTGATGAAGCAGTATTGCCATTGTCACTAGACTGGTCTTTACTACACCCTGTAAGTAAACTCACAAATAAGCTACTCACTAATACAAGTACTAAGATCCATTTCATTACATGTTTCATTATAATTCCTCCTATTTTTATACCTTCTCAGAATCACTTGTCTATTAGCTTTATAAACTTGTGATTCAGTTATTATAAAACCACCCAATTTTCCCCCCCAGCTGGAGGTGGCAATACTTCATTTTTAACCTTTCACTGCACCTGATACGATGCCGTTGATGATATATTTTTGTAGACTAAGAAATAATATTACTACTGGTATAATTGCAATAATCAACCCCCCCGCCATTGCTAAGTCCCACTGCTTTGAATACATAGAAAACAATGTGTTAATGGCAAGTGGTATTGTGCGCATTTCTTCTGCCGGAATAATGAGCAGTGGCAATAGAAAATCGTTCCATATCCATAGACTATCAAGTATGATGACCGTCACAGTAATTGGCTTTAGCAATGGAAAGACAATTCTCCAGAATACGCCTAGGGGGGGTGAACACCCATCAATAACAGCTGCCTCTTCAAGTGAAAATGGAATTGTTTTGATAAAACCGTGAAACAAAAATACAGTAAATGGTACTCCAAAACCAAGATAGGCAAAAAGGATACCATAGTATGTATTAATCCACCCAAGATTTCCAAACACTTTAACCATGGATATCATAATAGATTGGAATGGAATAACCATAGATGAAACAAACAATAAGAATAAAAACCTGTTCAGTTTGCTGTTATAGCGAACCATTCTATAAGCAGCCATTGAGCCAAATACCACAAGGCATACAATGGATGAACTGGTAATGATCAGTGAATTCATAAAAGCCTTCCCAAAATTCAAGGCCTCAGTGACGTTAAGGTAATTATCAAAGTACAACGTTAATGGTAAGGCTGAGGGATTTAGCAGAATTTCTCTTGCAGGCTTCATGGAATTAATGACCACAAAAGCAAATGGTGCCAAGTAAATCAAGGAAATGACAATAAGCAATCCTTCAAGGGCCGATTTGGTTAATAAATTTCTTACTCTCATTACGCTACGACCTCTTTCCTTTTTGTGTAGATGGTTTGCAGTATTGTAATTCCTGCTACGACGATGAAGAAAATAACCGCTTTTGCTGAACCTGAGCCATAGTTGTTGCTAACAAATGCCTCTGCATAGATTTCATAGGCAATGGACATAGTGTCAAAATTACCTTTGGTCAAAGAATAATTCAAATCAAACATCTTAAATGCTGTACTGGTTGATAAAAATAATGATATGGTAATCGATGGCATAACCAATGGAATAATAAGGTTTCTAAGTAGTTGCCACCTATTTGCCCCCCCGTCAATCTTCATCGATTCCTTCAATTCACCTGGTATACTGCTAAGGCCTGATATATAGACGACCATAAGGTAACCGGATATCTGCCAAATCTGCACAATAACAAGACCCCCCCACAAGCCAGTCATGGTCGTTCCTAACCATGGAAGGTCAAAGAAACTAACGCCAGTTTTTTTCTCCAATGATTGGAAATACCCAAACGAAAATAAATTGCCAAACAAAGCCTAGAATAAATCCAGATATAACATTGGGTAAAAATATGGATGTTCTGTAGAAATTCTTCAGCTTAATGGATGAAGTTAGTAACAGTGCCAATGCAAATGCCAAAAGATTCCCAATGACGACAACAGCAGTTGTAAAGGATGCTGTAAACCAAAAAGACTTTATAAAGCTACGGTCTGTCAAAAGACCTGTGTAGTTTTTGAATCCTACTAAAGATATGTCCGAACTAATACCATTCCAATCCGTAAATGAATAATATATAGTGATGACAAAGGGGGGGACCAATACAATCAGTAAAAAGAATATAAGTGCTGGTCCAATAAAGATAGTTTGAAAAAGGAAGATGTCCATCTTCTTATTTCCACGCATAAATGTGTACCTCCCAAAATACAATAGTTATTGATACATAGCCGTGAGCCAATTCACTAGCATAATAGAATTATATCACCTTACACCAAAGTTTTCTTTAACTAAATGGATAAATTATGGTACAATATTGCTATTCAGATTTATGAAGCCAATGAAAGCAGGTGCCTATGAACTATACAAGCCGATTATTAGAAGATGAAATACGCAACAGAAGTACTTTCCCTTTGTACATTTATAAAATAATATGCGCTAAAGAGCAACTAGTTATCTCTGCACATTGGCACGAGGAAGTTGAAATTCTATACACCACTTGTGCTGGAACCATAGAGCTAGATGGACAAAAGTTTAGTTTTGAAGCCAATGACATTATTTTCATTAACAGAGAAGTTCTTCATATGGTAAAGACCATAGATGAAGGTCAAATGTATGCCATTGTCTTCAATTATGATTTCCTAGACTTCAAAGGAAAAGATTACTGCCAACTCAATATTCTAGACCTACTGTCACATAAGAAACTTCTATTCCCAAGTATTATTTCCCAGTGCGACGTCATCTATCAAAGAATTCAGCCCATTATTTCAGAATTGCTGAATGATTACAGTAGCAATCTCTTGGGTAAAGAACTCAAAACTAAATGTAGTCTCTATACGCTCATCTATGAACTATACAATAGTGAATCCTTTCTCCCATCAGAACATGAGTCTACCTCCAGTGATTATAACCAGCTCACATATATCAAGAAATCAATTCAATATATGGATGACCATTATAAAGAGGCCATCACAATTGATGACCTCTCAAAGCATGTTAATCTATCCAAACATCATTTCATACGTGTATTCAAAGAAATTAGTGGCACAACGCCTATACATTACTTAATCAACCTGCGTATTGAATACTCCCTAGATTACCTTCTTCAAGGCTTTACCATTACAGATACGGCACTTGCATCCGGTTTTGATAATGTAGGTTACTATATCCGTGTTTTCAAACGTCGTTTTGGTTTGTCACCTAAAGCATACCTCAAGAATCAAACCACTCAGAAAACACCCATAAATTTCATAAGACTCTAGTCTCTTTCTTATGGTAGATGATGATATCTCTTTGCTTAGTTCTCACTGTAATCAGGATTCTCCATAGGCATAATGCATCAACTTCATCTTGCCATTTAATTAACATCTTATGCATCTTATCTGTTAGGTCAGGTAGTGCTTTGGATAAATCCTCTTCCTCAGATATATCCTCTACTAGGTTATATAGCTCCAGTCTACTATCTTCAAAGAATTCTATTAGCTTATAGTCTCCCATACGCATGGACGCACCTGGTCGTCCACCATTGTCGCCATAATGAGGGTAATGCCAGTAAATGGCCTCACCTGGTCTTTTAAAATCACCTTCTCCTTTAAGCAATGGTAAAATACTGACACCATCTTTGTGTTGATCTGGCATTAGTTTTGCACCAGCCAATTCTAGAATGGTAGGATAAAAATCTGGACTAGACACTGGAATGCTGCATTGACTGCCTTCTTCAATCATACCAGGTAATTTCACAATCAGGGGGGGTTCCCTTACACCACCTTCATACATCCAACCTTTGCCTTCATTTAGTGGAGCATTAGAAGTGGGTGATGGGCCTGCACTTGATAGGCCGCCGTTATCAGAAGTAAAGAATACTGCGGTGGTATCCGCCAAGCCTTCTTTCTCAAGTGTGTCTAACACCTTACCTACATTCTGATCAAGATTCCATACCATGGCTGCATAAACTGGGTCTGATTGGAAAAGGCGCCTTACAATATTTTGATCCTTATTGTGCTCACATGGAAACTTTTCTCCGACCTCAAATGCTTCTTTTGTATGGATGCCCATGTTTTTTTGCCTTATCTGCAAATTTCTTGATATCTTCTGCTTTGGCTTGAATTGGGGGGGTATGGACTGCGTAGTGAGATAGATACATAAAAAAATGGTTTGTCATCTCTGTTTTCAATTAAATGGATGGCTTCATCTGTAATTCTATCCGTTAAGTATTCTCCATCTGGTCCATTGCTTATGTTTTCAAGATTATAGGGGGGGCTAAAGAAGCCATGCCAAGGGTGTCCCACATGACTACCACCAACGTTGACATCAAAGCCATGTTTATCTGGATAATAATCTTCTTTTCCAAGATGCCATTTGCCCACATGCCAAGTATTATAGCCCGATGTTTTAAGTGCACTGGCTAAACTTATCTCACTAAGAGGCAAATGGTCAATATAGGGTGCATCAATTAATTTGCCCCCCCTTGAACCAGCACCAATCCAATCTGTCACACCAACTCTTGCTGGGTACTTTCCAGACAATATACTGGCTCTTGTAGGTGAACACACTGGACAAGCCGCATAGGCATCGGTAAACAACATACCTTCCTTGGCCAATCGGTCAATATTAGGGGGGGTTTCATAAAATTCGCTGTCATAACATCCAAGGTCTTTCCATCCCATGTCATCAATCAGTATAAAAATAATGTTTAGTGGTTTCTTTTGCATTATAGTACCTCCAAATAATAGATTGCACACTTCTGTATATTTACACAAAATATGTTAAATGATACTATTAAGTATACCAACTATGCCCTTTAATCCCATAGCAAAGGATACTATTATGTTAAATAGCACCAATAATCATAAATTCATTGAAAGCCATCTAAAATCATTGGTCGACCTAGTTCCAAACCATGCCCATATACAACTCGATGCCTGTAATGATTTTATCCTACCTTCCAACTGGGACTTTAAAAATCGTACAAATTCGAACTACCACTTAGCTTATGTTAAAAGTGGTTCAGGCTCTTATACTGTGGATGGCGAGGAAATTCACATGACACCAGGCAGAATATATCTATTCTCAAAACAATGTCTTCACAGCAGAAGACTTGACCAAAAGGATTTGCCCAGAATAGCCTTACTTCGATTTTCTATTCTGGACAATAAAAATAACATGCCCTTTAGTCATTCATTTGACGGACATGCTCTATCTTATGTGACTGGCAAAACTAAAGTCCTTTTGCCATTATTGAACACGCTCTTTTCCTATTACATGGATGAAAGTGATGCCTATAAACTTTATGTCAAATACTCCTGAGCCAATTACTTCATGAAATGAACCTAGACATAAAGGATTCAAATACTTCTTCTCGAATTGACCCTCGATTAACAAGAGCTCATTCTTATATCACCAAGCAATTCAAAACATCGATTTCTCTAGACCACTTAGTCAAGTTATCATCCTTATCTAGAAATTACTTTCTCAAGATGTTCAAAGAGTGTTATGGCACGAGCCCCCCCAAGCAACTTCAAATACAACTGCGGATAGACTCCGCCCTTGAATCCCTAATGGAAACGGAGATGTCCATTAAGGCAATCTCCGAAGAACTTGGCTATTCAGACCAATTCTGCTTCTCAAGGCAATTTGGTGAAATCATGGGGGGGGTATCACCGTCATCTTACAGAAACCAAAGATATCAAGACCTCCCTTAGGCCTGATTGATCTGGATAATTCTAACCTTTCTCCGTCTTACGATAGTCTCTAGGAGACATACCCATGACTTTCTTAAATATTCTAGAATAATAAAAGGGGGGGTCTTCGTAGCCAATCTGTAAGGCTATCTCATTAATACTCATATCTGTTTGGTCTAACATACGACAAGACTTTTGCACCTTAAGATGAATAAAATAATCAATCGGTGTATAACCTGTATGCTCTTTAAACAGTTCTATAATATGACTTCGACTCATATGCATGCGCTCAGCCAATTGCTCAAGGGTAAGTCTTTCACTCATATGCTCTAACATATACGCGATGCATTCATCTACTGGACTCTTTTTGCTATAACTACTGTCATCCCACATTAGTGGTACCTTTAGGCCCGTCATAAGTAGCCCAAGAAGATTAGAAACTGCCATCATATGGTTTTTTGAATAGCCTGACTCAAGTAGGTTATAGATAACACCAAATTGCTTAACAAACCAAGCAAGCCCCCCCATACTAGTCATCGTACCAACCACCTGATTATCCATTACCATATCTATATAAGAGTTAGCACTTGAACCACTGAAATGAAACCAGTAGATGGACCAGGGGGGGTTCTCATTGTTTGCATAATATCTATGGGCTGTCTCTTTTGGAATGATAATATACTGATTCTGCATAATGGTATATAGATCTCCATCTACCTCTACAATGCCTCTTCCCTCAACACACATCATAAAAATATGGTTGTCACATCCCTCTACTCGTTCTCTATAGTGGTGCTTTGCTCTTGGAAAATAACCAATATCCGTTAAATAGAGATGTCCTAGGCTTGAATTTATCTGACTATTATCTAGTATTTGCTTTGGTAATACAAGAAGTCTTTCGTGATGAAAGCCATCTCTTTTCATATATTCCTTCACTATTTTATCCATACACCCATTATAACACCAAGAGAATCTCTTTCAACACAAATCCGAATATAGTCCATGTTTTAACTAGTATCATCAATGGATTTTCCATCAAATGGGCCTATAATTAAAGTATATAACCGATTCGAAAGGAAGATAACATGGACGCTAGTACGACACTACCAAAAACATTAATGGAACCAAAAATGTGGCGAGATACTGTTACATTACCAACATACGAAGCAGGAGAAGCCAACAAGAACCCTCTCTTTTTAGAAAAAAGGGTCTATCAAGCAGCTCAGGCAAAATATACCCTCTAGCATTTACTGACAGTATTGCTGATGAGAAAGTAATGAAAGATTATGAAGTCATCTATTTAGAAAATGAATTTATTAGGGTGATGATTATGCCTGAAATGGGCGGTAAGATATACAGAGCTCTTGATAAAACAAACAATTATGACTTTGTCTACTACAACCAAGTTGTTAAACCAGCCCTTGTTGGTCTTGTTGGACCTTGGGTTTCAGGTGGTATTGAGTTTAACTGGCCACAACATCACAGACCAAGTACCTTCTCTCCTGTAGAATATACACTTGTTGAGAATGAAGATGGTTCTTTGACTTGCTGGATTAGCGAGATTGATCGTATGTATGGAACCAAGGGTAAAGCTGGTTTCACAATTCATAAAGACAAGGCCTATATCGAAATAAAAGGCCAACTCTATAACCGTACAGAAATGCCACAAACCTTCTTATGGTGGGCAAACCCGGCCGTAGCTGTTAATGACCATACTCAGTCAATCTTCCCACCAGATGTCCATGCTGTCTTTGACCATGGCAAACGTGACGTTAGTAAGTTCCCCCCCATAGCAACTGGTGAGTACTATAAAATGGACTACTCAAGTGGTGTGGATATATCTAGATATAAAAACATTCCCGTACCAACCTCATATATGGCATACCACTCCGACTATAACTTTGTTGGTGGTTATGACTTTGGTGAAGAAGCAGGAATTTTGCATATTGCCAATCACCACATTTCACCAGGTAAGAAACAATGGACTTGGGGGGGTAATGGCGACTTTGGCCAGGCATGGGATAGAAATCTAACGGACGAAGACGGCCCATACATCGAACTGATGACAGGGGGGGTATTCACAGATAACCAACCTGACTTCACATGGCTAGGGCCTAAAGAAGGCAAGACCTTCACCCAATATTTCATGCCATATAAGTCTATTGGTGAGGTAAAAAAATGCATGCCTTGATGCAATGATTAACCTTGAAATCTCGGACAATGAAGCTAAAATTCAGCTCTATGTACCATCACCACAAACAGATTTAACAATAATTCTTAGCGAGAATTCTAAAGTGATTTACTCTAAGAAATTAGAGGCTATTTCACCTGTCAAAGCTTACGAGGACTCTATACCACTTAACAATGTCTTAAGCGATAATCACTATAGACTAACCCTTATAGATAAGAACAACATGGAAATTATTTCTTATCAACCTGCAGCCAAAGAGATACTGGAAACACCAGATCCAGCCACTGCGCCAACGACTCCAGAGGAAATGGCAGACTGTGAAGATTTATTCTTAACAGGTCAACATTTAGAACAATACAGACATGCCACTTACCTGCCTGAGGATTACTATCTTGAGGCACTAAAGCGTAATCCAAATGATATTCGAAACAACAACGCTTATGGCCTATTGATGCACCGTCGTGGCCGTTTTGATATTGCCCAGAAACATTTCGAAGTGGCTGTCAAAGCTTCAACCAAACGCAACCCTAATCCATATGACAGTGAACCATTCTACAATCTTGGTTTAGCGCTTAAGAAACAAGGCAAATTGACCGCTGCATATGCTGCTTTCTACAAAGCTACTTGGTCCAGCGCATGGCAAAACAGTGGTTTCTATGAAGTCGCAACCATTGATGTAATCAAAGGAGAATTAAACTCTGCTCTTGACCACATCAATCAATCCATCGTTAGAAACAACAACGATATCAAAGCACGTGGCCTTAAGACAGCTATATTACGTCATCTAGGTAAAACAGATCAAGCTATCGCTTTTGCAAATGAAACCTTAGCGATTGACTGTACGTCATTTGCTGCTTTATACGAGTTGTATCAATTGGGCGAATCTCCATCAGAGACTTTGACTGATTTACTTAGAAACAATCCTCACAATTATATGGAACTGTCATCTGATTATGGTATGAGTGGTCTATATGAGGATGCATTGGCCATTCTAAATCTTTATACGTGTAGGATTAGCGAAAATGATGTTTATCCAATGATTAAATACTTCGAAGCTTATTATTATGAATTGTCTAATAAGCCCGAAGAAAGTGCAAAAGCCTACAAAGAAGCTTCAGAAGCTGACACCAGCTACTGTTTCCCTCACCGTCTTGATGAACTTATTGTTCTTGAAGCTGGACTTCGCAGTAACAAAGAAGACGCAATGGCCCATTATTATCTTGGTAACCTATATTATGACAAGAAGCAATATGACATTGCAATGAAGCATTGGCATGAAAGCATTGAACTTAGACCTGAATTTCCTACATCATCAAGGAACTTAGCACTGGCTTATGTTAACAAAAAGGACAACACAGAACTAGGCTTGTTGTACTTAGAGAAAGCTTTTGCCAATGACACTGAAGATGCACGTGTCTTCTTCGAACTTGACCAATTGTATAGAAAGTTGTGTTATACATATGAGAAGCGTCTCTCAATTATGACTAAGTATATGAATCTTGTTAGTAAAAGAGACGATTTATTCGTTGAGTACCTAACACTGCTTAACAATGTTGGTAACTACGAAATAGCCATGGAAGCCATCAATAAGCGTATCTTCCATCCGTGGGAAGGTGGCGAAGGTAAAGTCACAGCACAATATAAGAGATGCCGTATTGAACTTGCTAAAAAAGCAATTCAAGACAGTGATTACCAAACAGCTATAGACTACCTAAGTGAATGTAAAATCTACCCACATAATCTAGGTGAAGGTAAACTGCCAAATGCTGCTGAGAATGACATCGACTACTTTATCGGATTGGCTTACGAGAAATTAGATGATTCCTCAAATGCTATGAAACATTATCAATTGGCAAGTACAGGAATCAGTGAACCAACAGATGCTATGTTCTACAACGACCAACCTGCAGATATGATGTTCTACCAAGGATTGGCCTACAAAAAGCTTGGTGAGGGTAATAAATCCCTATCAGAATTCAACCGTATGTTTGATTTTGGCGAGAAACACATTCACGATGATGTGAAGATAGATTATTTCGCTGTATCACTACCTGACTTCTTAGTATTTGACGATGATTTGAATCTCAAGAATCAGATCCATTGTAAATACCTTATGGCACTTGGACTTATGGGAAGAGGTGATATGGAAACAGCCAAAGCATACCTCATTGACTGTTATGATTTAACCAACAACCATCAAGGCGTCTATTTTCATATGAACTTACCACTTGAATTAATTGCATAAATCTAATTAGAAGAGGTGCCGATTGTGGCATCTCTTCAACACATATAACCTAGGAGAAATCAATGATTAGAGAATTCACCTTTAAAGGAACCAAAGCCATAGAGATAAGCAACAACCATGCTAGGGTTACAATTCTTCCCCCCCGAATTGGTGGCAAAATAGCCTCCTTCTATCTCATAGAAAAGGATTTTGAATTGCTTTACCAAAATCCAGATGACTTATATAAGGAAGCTCAAGTTGGAGATGACTTTGGTGATTATGACACCTCTGGATTTGATGATTGTTTTCCAAACATCGATTCTAGTATTGAGAATCTAGCTTTAGATAAAGAAAGCAACCTCTATAAGAAGGTCATCTATCCAGATCATGGTGAATTATGGTCCTCTCGCTTTGACTACCATATTCCCGATAAAACAAGTGAAAGTGTTGAACTGACCTACACAAGCAAGATGTTGTCTTATACGTTTAGGAAAAGTGTGACGCTTAAAGAGAATCATCTAATGATTAGTTATGCTATTACCAACCATAATCAAGTAGCTCTTCATGGTTTCTATACAGTTCACTGCCTTGCTAAGTGCGAGGAATCGATGGAAATTGACCTAGGTAGTGATGTTCACGAAATCATCAATGTCTCTGACAGTAAATATTTGGGTAAAGTAGGAACACTGCATTCATACCCGATTACAAGAGATACCAAAGGAAATACCTATCCACTTAACCAGATTTTTCCACAGTCAGCAAAGAAATATGAAAAGTATTACGCCACATCAAAAATTAAAAGTGGTTTATGCTCCCTATACTACCCAAGCAGTGATGTCTTATTTTCTATAAAATATGACCCTATCAAGTTTCCTTATATCGGATTTTGGGTAACAGAAGGTGGTTATAAATATAGCTATAACTGTGCCCTTGAGCCTTCAAGTGGATATTATGACTCAATGACAACCGCTCGACTAAACAATAAATACAACACAATAAAACCAGGTCAAACCTTTTCATTTGACCTTAAGTTGTCTTTGTCTTCTACCAAATAGGGACTTCACCCAAAGAATAAGAATTTACCAAAGTCGTTAACTTATTACTATATCACTAACTCAGATCCCTCTATAATGAACTCATAATTCAAACGAGGTGATAGTAGTGACAAAGATTATAACCGTCAGCGGCTTCCTCGGCGCAGGCAAAACAACGGCCATTGCAGAACTTGCTCGTCATTATACTAATAACGGTAAAAAGGTTGCCATAATAACCAATGACCAAGGGTCTGATTTGGTGGATACTCAGTTTCTAAAAAGCAGAGGTTTCACCACAAAAGAAATCTTCGGCGGTTGTTTCTGTTGTAACTTCTCTGAGATGAGAGATACGGTCCTCAATCTGTATAATGATATCGAACCAGACATTATTCTTGCAGAAGCCGTTGGATCTTGCACTGACTTATACGCCACAGTTGTAAAACCTCTCCATACCAATTACCCAGATAAGTTTGAACTAAGCCCACTTGTAACTATGGTGGACCCCCCCAAAAGAGTGGTTGATATCTATAGCAATACCAAACGTATTTTTCCTCATGAGATTGACTACCTCTTCAAGAAGCAGATAGAAGAAGCCCAGTCATTGGTACTTACCAAATCTGACCTATATGATGAAGCCTACTTAGCCAGAGCCATTGACTACTTACAAAAAGATCAAATCAATGTGCCCATAAGCATTATTTCATCCAAGCTTCAAAGCGGTCTACAGATATTAGCTACCACTTTATACAACACTGATTATGTGGAAGAAGCTATTATGGACCTTGATTACGATGTGTATAACTTAGCCGAGAAACATTTGGCTGGTTTAATATGAAGTTATCTTTAACTTCCAAGTTCCCTATAGACTTTAACCTTTTTGCAGGTGAATATATGGAACGTGTCAGAGAAGCAATGACTGCAAAAAACTATGAAATAGCACATCTTAAACTTTTTGCAAAAAAAGAAGAAGACTATGCCAAAGTCAGTCTTACGGACAATGGCACAGACATTGAATTCAATCATCAAATGGATGAACGTTGGTCCGACTATGAGTTATACATCAACGCTCGTATAAGCAGTGACCCAGATTTCATCTATATGACATCACTGTCCCTACTTGATATCTTAGGTGACAAATATGATTATACCTATAATACTCATAATATAGAACACTTCAGACCGGGCGACCCCCCCGACCCGAATGCCAGAAAACTTAACATGGCAGGTTAACCCCCCCAACCTTTCATGTTATGCAACACCCCCCCAAACTGGTACGAAGTTAATTTTCATTTCATTATTTCCTCAAAGAAAGCCACTAGCTCATGCTAGTGGCTTTCTTAACTTTTTTTCGCAATTCTTTACTCTAGTTGAACAGTTTGAAACCTTCGAATCTGCCTGTAAGTTTTTCTGTAAAATCTTCAATACCGAGATAGCCACACTTTTTAAGTTCAGCCTGCTTAAAGGCTAAGGTACCATTACCTTTAACAATCTCCATGCCTTTTTGCATTGAAAGAGGTATGTCAAAGTTCTTTGGTAAATTACCATCACCCAATCGTATACGATAGCCCTCCGTTATAGAATCAAGTGATTTACACGCCTTGCTCAGTTGCTCAACAGCTTCTTTCTGATTAACTAAAGTACCAGTATTCCATAACTGCCTTACCTTTAACATTTCCATATTAGCAAACTGCTGTGCTTCTACTAGCGCTGCTTCACCTTGTGTGGTTTGATAGTAATTAGAAACACGTTTATCCCATTCGAGCCTAGCTTCTGCTTGAGTCATATTTTCCCAGTTCGTTTGAGGGTACTCTCTTTGGGCAATTCTATAATCGATATTACCATCTGGGAACATCTCATCAAATTTAAGTGATTTGTTACCTGCCAACATATGATGCTGGTCACTAAAAGCGTAAGAAGCCTCCTTGTTTAATAAATCTGTTGGTGTTTCACCGTGAAGTTCACCCCCCCATTGTCTTTGAAGTTTTGATACATCATTAGAACTCCAATCCGCATCTGGGAATTTCTCTTTTGCTTTCGCTATATCAAACTCACCATTTTTCATAATACCAGTATTCTTGGAGTAAGCATCAAAATAGTCATCTTCCCATTTACCTGATGGTACCTCAACTGCTTTACCATTACTAAGCTCCAATTTCATAACAATATCATTGTCGGTGTTAATTGAATTCGGGTTAGTACCTGCTGTACGCACTGTGTCGATTTTGACATCTTCTACACGAATAAAATGTTCTTCGCCGTCAATCTTTACAACACCAAATTCCTCACCATTAACAGTTCGTTTTTCAAGTTTATCAAAGAATTTTTCCTTAGCCTCATTGTAAGAAGGGTCATAAACCTTTTCTTGCATTGTTTTCTGGAACTTCTCCTGGCCTTCTTTAACGGCACCTTCTCCCAATTCCTCTACCAACTCATTTTCTTGACCTGTTTTAAGCTTCCTCATGTTACTCGTATCTGCTTTCATCTTAAGGCAATCATCTACTGTAACATCACCTTCATTGGCTTTCTTAATGAACTCTTCGGTATCTTGCTTAACCCCCCCTTGGTCATAGAGCTTTTCTTGTTCCTCTGTAAAGTTCTTAGTATTCCTTAAATTATCACTCTGCTCAGAAACATTCTCAACAGTCTCTTTACCAGACACTTCAACACTATCTTTTCCAGCATTTTCAATACTATCTTTTCCAACACTTTCGACGCTATTTTTTTTCCTGCAGTTTCTATAGATTCCTCAGCAACTTCCTTGGCACTTGTCTTAAGGCCTTGTTCTGCTGACTCTTTTGCCCCCCCTTCTTTAACTGTAGTAAATATACGTTTAGAACCAGGCCCTCCAATAATTTGAAGTTCTTCCACAGTACCACTAATGATTTTATCAACTTCTTCTGAAACACCATTAAGCATTGTCTTATAGCGACCAATTTGTTGAGCGGTTTGTTTACTAAGGGCCTCTTCTGAAGCATATTTAGCCGCTTTTGCAGCTTGCATCAAACTCTTTTGGGCCTTCTCTTTTGCTAGCGCCTTAAGTGCCGCTTCTGCCTCTTCTTTGGACATCAACTTTGCTGTGGCTTTCATTTTAATCATTGCTTCTTTTGCACCAATAACCATATCATCAATGATACCTGTGCCTTCTGATAAAGCTGCTTTCACAGCCTTCATTTGACTTGGTGCCATTTCTGACATTGCCCTAGTACCCACTTTAGCTGTTGCACCCGCGCCTGCACTGAGGCCATCCATTATCTTTCCACCAAAGAATTCCATTGCAACATTCAAATAGGTATTAATCATTACCTGCTCAAGAACCTCTCTATCATCTTTGTCAGTGTTCTTAATCATATCGTTAATCATATAACCAGCTTCACCTTCCCAAAGAATTGGTTCACTCAAACCACCGGAAGCCATTGCCATACCTACTCTTGCTCCCAACATAGCCCACCACTCAGAACCTTCTAGAGATTTACCACTTTCATCTTTCATAGTTATCAATCCACGCATGGTTGATTGTGCAGCCAATTCCGCTACCAAGGCATTCATATTCCTATCACCAATCGTTTTTCCGTCAAACCCTTCAGATTCACTAATGGTATGACCAAATTTTCTATTGTGAATTAACTTCTTAAGCTGCATAATCCTTTCATGCTGATCTTTAAAATTATCACTAGCCGAATTAACTCTACCTTGAAGTTTCTCTACTTCACTAAGAACATCACCAATACCATCTTCATCACCTGTGAGACCTTGTTTCTTAGCCTCTTTGGCCATAGTTATTAAGGCCTTTTCAAGCCGCTCATTTAATTCATTATCAACTACTTCTCTTGATAATTCTTTGTTATCTTCCTCCATCATCTGGATAAATGCATCTGTTTCTTCCTTAGACTCTTTGACTTCATTCAGTACACCAAATCCACCAAATACGTTGCCCGTATCCTCATAGATCCAGTCGTTTTCTTCTTCATCAAATATGAGTGTTCTATCCTCATTATTCTCATCTTTTATGACAGTCTTAAACTGGCCATTCTCATCTTCGGTTACATCCGGCATGAACTCTTCTTGTTCTTCTACTGGAATCTCTGGTTCTGAAGATATCTCTGGCTCTACTGATGTTTCTGGTTCTACCGATGTCTCTGGTTCTACCGATGTCTCTGGTTCTACCGATGTCTCTGGTTCTACCGATGTCTCTGGTTCTACCGATGTCTCTGGTTCTACCGATGTCTCTGGTTCTACTGATGTTTCTGGTTCAACTGATGTTTCAGGCTCAGCTGGTATTTCTGCTTTCGCGGGTTCACTTGTCACTTCAACATATTTAGGCTCTTTCCCTTTAAGTTCTATTAACTTATTCTCAAGTTCAACTATTCGGGCTTCTTGCCTAGCCTTTAGATCCTCATAAACCGAAATACCATCCATTTCATCTTCACCCACTGGTCCAATATAAATAGATGGCTGACCGTTATGATCAATTAAATTGCCATTGTCATCATAGGTTGAAACATTAAAGGGGGGGTTATCATTTGTTGCTGAATTAGCGTAGTCACTTTCTCGTAACCTTAATTCTTCAAGATCCATTTTGGCTTCTTCTAATTCGTTTGCGGCATAGTCATAGTCCTTCTTCCAATCTTCTAACGCTTTGTTATATAATTTTTTTTGTCATGATAAATCGGCTTGCCATTCTCATCATAACTAATCTGACTAGTAGCTACTTCTGATTCATCTTCTACTGGTACTTGTTTTGTTTCTTCTGCTTCTTCTGCATCTTCTGTTGCTTCATCAAGTGCAGCTTCATTTTGGCTTTCTTCAGTCTTGCTTTTGGCTGCTTCTTCACTTGCCTTCTTTTTAGCTGCCTCTTCTTCTGCCTTCTTCTTAGCAGCTTCTTCCGCTTCTTTAGCCCTTTTCTTAGCTAAAACCCTATCCTCTTCTGCTTTTTGTTGAGCTGCTCTTTCTGCCAAGGCTGCTTCTTCCTCTGCTTTAGCTTTGGCTTCCTCTTCTGCCTTAAGTCTTGCTTGATCCTCTGCTTTGGCTTTGGCTTCTTCTTCCGCCTTAAGTCTGGCTTCTTCCTCTGCTTTGACTTTGGCTGCTTCTTCTGCTTTGAGTCTTGCTTCTTCCTCTGCTTTGGCTTTGGCTTCCTCTTCTGCCTTAAGTCTT
>JDSG01000058.1_pt1 | contig 50476 bp, 75 predicted proteins | sample 199341 | NCBI WGS metagenome assembly JDSG01 (sample SAMN02584197, study PRJNA231836) | bioreactor metagenome | isolation source: continuous culture bioreactor short generation time transfer1 day 52 after... | place: Germany: Bremen | reverse complement strand
TAAGATATGGTTAGCCGATTAAGGGGGGGATTTACAGTGCGATACCCGTTTGTTTCCGCCTCTCAGTGAAACTTCTTCACAAACATAGCCTGTCTTTTTCTCAAAATCCAGATGTCCATTGTTACGACTGTATAGTATAAGCTCTTTATTGTTTGATATAAAAGCTTTAAGCTCGTCATCAGTCTCAATGAGAAAATCCTTATACTCATCGTACTGCTGAAATTGTGTCTCACGATGTCTGTCAAAAGCGATCGGTTTAACGTCATTCAGATAAAAAGAGATGGACGGAGTAAAAGTTCGGTAAATAAGAACATTCAGGTTTTTATCGGCATTATAGCTCTTTATATCCTCAGAAATCATCCTGTAGCCTTTAACATTCGCCTCAACGAAAGGGATAAATGAGTACACTCCTAGTGTTGCCAGCAGAAGCATCATAGAAAAAGACTTCACAAAACTATCTCTCAAAAGCCCCCCCCTAGAGATCAAAAACAGTGCAAGTACAGAGTATATCACACCGAATATTATCAGAAAAACCATATAGGGCTTGGCGTAATCCACCATGAACGGAACGGCACAGAAACCTACCCCCCCAAGAATAACAAGAAACAGAGCGGCGATTTTCTGCACTAGCTTTATGTCGGTATTGACGGCAACAATTATAGCCGCAACAGGGTAAAACGGCAGAAGATATGTACCTAATTTACTGGTAGCTATCTGGAATATAATGAATGGGACTATTATATACAAATAAAGGATTTTACCCGTCTTGAGCTTATCTACAAACTTATAATTTCTGAAAAAAATAGAACACCCACGGGATAAAAGTCAGAAAGAAGACTGCAAAAAAGAAATAGAAAGGTTTCGATCTGGCAAACTTATCAGTGGCGACCCTTTCAACTGTCTGATCTTTAAGAAAATAGTTCAGCAACCCTTCATTGACATTCACGACGTAAACATACCATGGGAGTGCCACAGCCAGAAAAACTAAAATACATACTAAAAACTGAGTAAAAGAGAAACTTTTTTTATGCTGTCTGTCGAATATGGAGATAATAAGAAACGGAATCAGCGTAAAAACAAAGATAGTAGGTCCTTTTGTCATAAATCCCAGACCTAAATACACACCGATCAACACCGCATTCATCATACTCTTATCGGAATAAATCTGCTTAAACATATGATACAGTGTCAATACTGTCAGCAGGGCAAGATATATGTCCGTAGATACGACTCTGCTCACTATAAGGAACAGAACGGAAGCACTCAGGACAATTACGGATGTGTCGGCTATCTCATCATCATTGCTGAGCAGATAAGCTATTTTTCTCGTCACATACAGTGTCAGTATAGCCGCAACCGAGCCGAAGAACCTGACCCCCCCAAACCCGTTGACACCGAAAATCTGCATACCGAGTGCATTGAACCAATAAGGGGGGGCAGGTGGTTTATGAAAGTGCTTAATACCGTTATAGTAAGGTTCGAGGAAATTGCCGCTGGCAAGCATCTCACGGGATATCTCTGCATATCTTGCATCCGTAGTCTCAAACAGTGGCAGCCAATAAGCCGGAATGAGCAGAAAAACAAAATAAACTGCTAAAAAAATAATAGAGTTTTTTTCCGTCAAACATTTGCTGATTTTTTTCTCCAACCTGATAAAATAGAGGTTTCTGAAATATATCAACAGTCCGACAGACTGACCTGCGATAAATACAGCGTCGTGCACCAGAACTGAATATATGAGTAAAAGAAAACTCCCAACCATACTAAAATACCAGAATGCCACAGGGAATGCACTCCTTTTAACCTTTTCGGAATACAACCATTGCACAAGGAAACGTAAAAAGAACATTATCTGGGCAACAAGACCTATGGCAAATATCATCCCCCCCGTGTATGACACTTTCGCTTTACGCGGGATATCCGGATAGTAAATGGCGGCAATAGCCACAAGGGAGAAATATATCAAAAGAACGAACACCATCTTAAGATTGAAATGCTTGTCCCTCGTCCCACGCTCTTTATAAACGAGGGAAAGATTACGAAGATAAATAATAGCCCCCCCGGTGGACTGACCCAGAATAAAGATAGGGTCTTTGATAAGAATCGCATAAGTGAGAAGCATAAAGCTTCCTATAAGGCTGAAATACCAGAAAGATACAGGGACAGCACTCTTTTTATACTTTTCAGTGAACAGCCACTGAATAATGAAACGCATAAAAAAACAGGAGTTGTCCGGCAAAACCGAAGACTATAAGAGCTATCTCAGCTATCGACATTAGTCTCTCGAATCCGAATATCTAAATGTCTCTTCTGCATCCAGCGTACACAGATGAGATCGTAAAAAGCTTCTTTTGCACGTTTGAGGTTTGTATATTTTGAAACACCGTGTATACGGGCTCTGTGGTTCACCTTCACCTCTTTCACCTTCGCACCTTCAAGACGCATAAGTGCAGGCAAAAACCTGTGCAGACCTTTAAACATCTTTATACGCTTAAGCATCACTGCACGCATGATCTTTAAAGAGCAGCCTGTATCGTGTATCTCTTCGTTGATTACTGAATTTCTGATCTTGTTTCCGAACTTGCTAGCCATTCTTTTGGCAAGAGTGTCTTTCCGCTCGTGTCGCCAGCCGTTAACCATATCGAATTCGCCATAATATTTAAGCATATCAGGTATATCAGCAGGATCATTCTGGAGGTCGGCATCCATAGTGATTATCACGTCACCAGATGCTTTCTGGAAACCGCTGTATAAGGCGGCAGACTGACCTGTATTCTTCTCAAAAGCTATATATTTAACAGCTTTATCCTTTTCAGCCAGTTCTTTTATAATCTGCAGACTATTATCTCTGCTGCAATCGTCTATAAGGATGATTTCGTAATCAGCACCTATCTTTGCAGAGACCTTCGTAACCTCTTCATAAAGGGGGGGTATCACGTTCTCTTCTTCATCAAAAACAGGTATTACGTAAGATATTTTTTTTCCAAAATTAACCACCGAATCCACACGTATTTCAGACAAAAATTACTACCATATATATCGGCACAAAACAACATCTAATCCAAATATATAACGTAACCGACCATTTCGATCAATAAATAACCGATTGCGACTTATTATTGACCATTAATTAACAAAAAAGTTTCAAATCCCTTTGAAATCAGCATATAGGCTTTTGGCACACAGATTGCATTTGACTTATCACAAAATAATCAACAAGGAGTTAAAAAGATGAGACATATTTTAATTGCACTCTTTATCGTGGCCTGCACATCGAATGCCTTTGCCGATGAACTCAGTTCCGGAGACACGGCATGGATAATGCTTTCTTCGGCACTGGTACTTCTGATGCTGCCAGGACTGGCACTCTTTTATAGTGGGATGGTCAGAGCGAAAAATACACTGTCAACATTCCTTTATAGTTTTTCTGCCTTTGTGTGGTCGGGGGGGTAACATGGGCAGTTCTCGGGTTCACACTTGCTTTTGGTGAATCTGATTCTAAATTTTTTGGCAGCATGAAATATTTTATGCTTGGCAGCGACTTTATGGATGCCATGGCAGGAACTATTCCTCTAAGTGTATTCGCTATGTTTCAGGGGGGGATGTTTGCAATAATAACTGTGGCACTCATAAGCGGTGCTGTCGTTGAAAGGATGAAATTCACTGCGTGGGTGCTATTCATGCCCATCTGGATACTTTTAGTATACTCACCAACCGCTTACTGGGTATGGGGGGGAGGAGGATGGCTCGGAGATATGGGAGCACTTGATTTTGCAGGCGGAACAGTCGTTCATTTCTCTTCAGGGATGGCGGCACTTGCAATAGCTATAGTCCTTGGTAACAGAAAAGACTTCATGAGAGCAAAGATACTACCTCACAATGTCACATACACAGTTTTAGGGGGGGCAGGAATATTGTGGTTTGGCTGGTTTGGTTTCAATGCGGGTTCTGCTCTGGCGGCAGATAAGCTGGCAGCTCTTGCATTTGTCAACACAATGATAGCAGCGGCTTCAGGAGGATTTGTGTGGATGCTGATAGAAATCAAAACAAACAAACCGAGTGCCTTGGGTATTGCCTCAGGAATAGTATCGGGGGGGCTTGTCGGAATAACCCCCCCTGCTGCCGGTTTTGTAGAACCTTGGGCGGCAATAGTGATAGGCGGTTTGGCAGGAGCGTTATGTTTCTGGGGGGGGATTACACTTAAATTCAAGTTTAAGCTTGATGATTCTCTGGATGTATTCGGTATACATGGTCTTGGAGGTTTATTCGGAGCTCTGGCAACCGGAGTTTTGCCACTGTCGGAGCAAAAGGACTTATCGCAGGAAACACAAAACAGATATGGATACAGTTCATAGATGCTCTCGGCTGTGGGTTGTATTCATTTGTGATTACGCTGATTTTAGCGTATTTTCTAAAAGTAACCATTGGGCTTCGTATCACGCCTGAAGAAGAGACTGAAGGGACGGATGTCAACCAGCACGGCGAGAAGGCATATAACTTTTTTTAATTAGAATAGGCATTTTGAGTGGAACGGAATCATTCGTTCCGCTCAGAGTGAAAAAGCCTTATCTGTTAATAACCAGAAGATAATACTTACCTGATATCCACTGTTTATCTATAACTTTCAGGTGACCGGGTTTGTCGTCCCACCTGTTCCAGTATTTCTCTGCGAGTCCAAGGACAACCTTATCATCCGAGTTCATTATGCTCTTTATCTCTTTCATGTCCTTAGTCTCATGAACATCACTGCCTGCATAGAAAGTATAGAGAGCGGAATAAACCTTATACGCAACAGGTTTATACCCGTCATTGATATACTGCATCATCACAGTCCCCCCCTGCTTTTTGGGACTCAGTATGATATCCAGTGACGGCACAAGTGTCAGCCCAAGTGTATTGAAAAATAGAGTCACGACAACAACAAAGCCGAAAACAGCCTGTTTTTTCTCTCTGCCTGCCAATAACCAAACGGCAACTCCTGCCGCCAAAGCTGCCACACCGCAAAGAGCACTGTATTCAGCATGCCCCCCCGGCATCTCAGGCATCTTATTAATAAAAAACAGGACACCCGAAAGGATAAAAAAAGAAGATGCTGACAGACCGCCAGAATATTTCCCTTTTCTCGGTATTTACATAAACATATGCAATTAGAACTGCTATAGGAGAGAATATCGGCAAAGCGTAAATGGCTATTTTGCCGCTGAGAACAGATAAGAACAGAAAACCTGAGACTATTGCGAAGATAACGTATTTTGTCCCGTTGGAAGATTTATAAAACTGAATACATTTGTCTTTGATACTCTTTCCAGAGGTAAAAAATATAAATACCCAGGGAAGCCATGCAAGTACAAGAGCATATGTATAATAGTAAAAAGGCTCAGCGTGATGCCATGTTTTAACCGCACGTTTTACTACCTGCGTGTTGATCAGATAAACCATATAGTCGTAACCCTCGATGGCGACTATCGCAAACAGCCACCCTGCAATAGGCACAAGGGTCATCAGGAATCCGAAAAGAAAATGTATACTGAAAAGCTTTCTGTACGCCTTGAAAAAAAATAACACCCATCAAAAAGAACAGCAAAGGGAAAATCACCCCCCCTATAGGTCCTTTGGTGAGTACCGCCATAGAAGCTATAAAGAATGCAAAGTACACGTATTTCTTACTATCTGTGGTAAGATATTTATAAAGCATAGTAAAGCTAATTATGATAAATGCGGCAAATAGAAGATCCATACGGATATAGTTCATCAGCCCGATAAAATAGAAATTCGTCAGCAGGACCATCCCTGATATTACGCTAATCTTCCTGTCGTTAGTGACTGTCATAGAAAAGTAATAATGTGCAAGAAGATAGATAAACCCCCCCGTCAGAGCGGATGTAACAAACATTGCAGACGGAATCTCAAGCCGAGTCACCAACTGCACTATGTAAACCAGCCAGAAATACACGGGCGGCTTATCAGGATAAGGATCACCATTCAAATATAGTACAAGCCACTTGTCGAAATTGACCAGATTAGAGTATGCATTCGCATAGCGTATCTCATCGGAAAAATACAAGGCTCTGGAATTTATGAGTAACACTGTCTGGAGTGTAACTATCAGACCAAAAAATACTCGTGGGTAATCAAATATCTTTTTTTTATCATTCTTCCCTTCAAACAATTTCATTCTATTATATATAAATATGCTGGAAGCCATGCCGAATGTCGAGCCTATAAGCACATCGCTCAGATAATGGTGCAGGGTCGGTATTCTGCTGAACGCTATAAGTGAGCCTGCCAGCAAAAAGAAAAGACGCAGTCTTTTAAACACCAGCGACAAAACACCCATAGCACCGAATGCAGTTGCCGAGTGCCCTGACGGAAACGAAACCATAGCATATTTATATTCGAAAAAAGCAAAACCGTAAAGCTGCTGGTTGAAATACATAATCGGTCTGTATCTGCCCGCCAGAAATTTGACCAGATCGACAGTCAGACCTGCCAAGCAACAGATAAAGCCACAGCCAAACCTATTCTGGCTACGAACGGGTTAGATTTCCTGAATATTATATAAACCAGAAGTGCAGGGACTATCTGATACTCGGCACGCCCCCCCAGCTCTGTGATAACTTTAAAGATTTCGTAAAGCGAAGTGTTTTTGTAAGGCTGAAAATAAAGCGTAAGTGCAAGGTCGGCATAAAAATATGATAACAAGGAGATAATCGCCACGGCAATATAATAAAAAGGAACATTTTTAGCTCGCATCAGACTAGCCTTACCTATAGATTTTCCGTGATGATTCTATATTGACGGTCGCTGTTTGTACAGTATTTTAAATAAAAAAATTCTAAAGCCGGGACTCTCTTGATCCTGCCTATCTTTTTGGCAAGACTGAAATAATTGAGAAGCCCCCCCTGTATGTGATTATCCGAAAGATCATAGTTGATGGTCTCCCAGTAGTCTATTATCTGATAAGAGGAGAGCCCTCTGAAAGTATAATGATCAAGGAGTGCCGCCAAGTTCTTTTTGCTGTCTTTTTTTATCTCATCAAGGGTCTGAACAAACTGTGCCACCTCGTCATATCTTGATTCAACCGTCTCTTTACGCACTATCCAAAGAGCAAAAACGAATGGAAGCCCTGTGAAATCCTGCCACAACGAACACAGATCATAAACATGTGCCCACTCACCGTTGTATGTGCCGAACAGAGCCTTATCGCCTATTAGAACACACGCAGGAGCATCGGTATTATCTTTGGTAAAAGTGGGATTGATACCGTATTTCTCACGCATCAGTATCTCAAAAAGCACTATGGACGTGCCTGATTCGCCAGTGAGGTAAATCTCTACCCCCCCTTCCAGCTCCTCAATAGGCACAGATGAGAAGAGCATCACACTCTTTACTTTATCAAGACAGCTTATCGATATATTAGGGATAACGTAATACTTCTCAGGGTATCTGGCATATTCGATACAACTGCAGAATGCAGCATCTATGCCGCCCTCTCTGATAGCGGAATTAAGGAACGAGGGGGGGACACCCTTTACCAGTTTATATCTGTTCAGCTTCTGGAGCTGATGAAATATCGGATATACATTAGCGTAATCTATCTGACCGATACTAAGCATAGGTTTCACCCGTTTTTGCACCCATCCACTCAGAATCCAGCCCGACAAAATCTCTCCTGCGGAGGATATCAAAGCCGACCAGGGCAACAGAGTTGGATAAATTAAAACTGCGGACTTTACCTGTGGCCGGGATGCGGTACAGATTATCAGGGAATCTCTCTTCGATAAAATCGGGCATACCTGATGTCTCTCTGCCGAAAATCAGCATGAGGTTATCGTTCTCGTGAGGTATCTCCGTGTAGCGTTTACTGGCAAATTTCGAAAGGAAAGCGTACGGATGCGTCTCTATAGGATATTTTTCGAAAAACTTATCCAGACTGCCGATACGCTCAAGGTCTACCCTGCTCCAGTAATCCAGCCCGGCTCTCTTGACATATTTATCGTCCAGAGAGAAACCGAGCTTACCCACAAGGATAAGCCTGCTGTCCGTACCGACACAAAAACGCCCTATGTTGCCTGTATTCTGAGGAATTTCCGGCTCGAAAAGAACAATATTTAACATTTACTACTGTGGGATTTCCACTTTCTCACATGCACCCCCCCAAATAGCTTCGAGGTTATAATAGTCCCTCTCCTGCTTGCACATCAGATGCACCATAACTTCGCCGAAGTCGAGGCAAACCCAGCGTGAATCACCCTTCCCTTCTATAGCAAAAGGTCTTATCTGCTTCGCCTTCATATTGTCTATGATATATTCCGATATCGCATTTACGTGCGGCATAGAAGTAGCCGTGCCTATAATTATATAGTCACTGACACTGCTCTCCGGTGCAACGTAATAACAAACGATATCTTCCGTCTTACGCTCTAAAAGCTCTTTTAAAATCATATCAACCATGGTGCGGTCTTTCATTCATTTCCCCCCCTATATAGTCCTTTTTCGGATATGTACTCATAAACCACCGGCGGCAGGTTTGCCTTTCGGTAGCTCGCTTCCAGCACCTCTCTGATATCCGTACTGGATATATCCACAGGAGGCATTTCGTATAAAATTATTCTGCCGGATTTCTCTCCGGCAAACTGATCTTCCCTTATAACTCTTTCGTGTAAAGATTCGGGTATGTTCTCCAGCATTTTGCCGAAAGATACCATAGAGCGGCTGACCACGATAAAATTCACATAGTTAAACAGCTCTTTATAATCATACCATGTTTCTATTGTAGCAAAGATATCTGTTCCGCACGCAAAGAATATTTCATCATCCGGATATACCGCTCTGAAATGCTGTAAAGTCTTCAGAGTGTAGGACACCCCCCCTTCGGTGGTAATCTCATAATCAGAGACGCTGAACCTTTTGCCAAGCTTCTCAGCAACCATACTGACCATCTTAAAGCGTTTCTTAGGGTCTATGATATTCCCTTTTTTATGCGGTGGTATCTTAGATGGAACGAAGATCATCCTGTCCAGCTCAAAGCTGTCCGCGACATTCTCGGCTAAAGCAAGATGTCCTATATGGATAGGGTTAAATGTACCCCCCCCGAATAGACACGTCTTCACTTTACTTTATCTGCCCGTGACCATAGATCTTATATTTAGTGGTGGTCAAATCATCTGCTCCCATAGGTCCTCGGCAGTGGAGTTTTTGTGTGCTGATACCCATCTCTGCACCCATGCCGAACTCTCCGCCGTCTGTCCATCTTGTGGAAGCATTAACATATACAGCAGCAGCATCTACTAAATCAAGAAACTTTTCGCTGTTTGTGTAGCTTTCGGTAACTATGCTTTCCGAATGCATAGAACCGTATTTATTTATGTGTGCAATAGCCTCGTCTATAGAGCCTACTATCTTTATCGAAATTATATAGTCCAGATACTCTGTGCTCCAGTCCTCTTCCGTGGCCGGCTTACAGACAATAATATCTGCTGTCTTCTCACAGCCTCTGATCTCCACATTATATTCGCCGTAAGCACTCTCAAGCCTTTTGAGAGCCTCCTCGGCTATCGACTCATGGATAAGAAGCGTCTCCATCGTGTTACATACACCGACACGCTGGCATTTGGAATTCACTGCAATCGACACAGCCATATCCATATCGGCGAACTCGTCTATATACACATGACAAATCCCGTCATCATGTTTGACAAGGGGGGGGATAAGTGAATGCTCGGTACAGAATTCGATCAGCCTTTGCCGCCACGTGGAACCATAATATCTATATAGTCCTTCGCTTTCAGCATCTCCATCACTATAGCCCTGTCTGGATCATCTATAATATTCACACATGCCGCAGGCAAACCAGCATCAGCGACAGCCTCTTTCATCAGTTTACCTAGGTAAGTGTTTGAGTGGACAGCCTCTTTACCTCCTCTCAGAATCGACACATTCCCCCCCGACTTAAGGCATAAGGCAGCAGCGTCGATTGTCACATTAGGTCTTGATTCATATATGATACCGACAACCCCCCCCAGCGGAACTTTCACCTTTGTGATGGATAGTCCGTTCGGTCTCTTGTAGCCGTCGACGATCTTCCCCCCCACAGGGTCAACCTGTGCCTTGATGTCCAAAACAGCCTGTATCATACCGTCTATACGTTTATCATCGAGCAGCAGACGATCTATCATAGCATTTGAAAGCCCTGCATCCTTGGCATACTCGAGGTCTTTTTTTTATTTATCTCTTTTATCTCTGCTCTATTGTCGTCCAGCTTCTTAGCAATGGACTCCAAAGCCTTATCCTTAACGTCGGTATTGACGTTCATCAAAGTATATGAGGCTTGTTTCGCTTCTTCGAACATGTTTTCAAGCATGTTTAAGCTCCATTTGTAAGAGTAATTACGAGATCGTCCCTGTGGATTATCTCGTCTGTAAATTTATACCCTAAAATTTCAGGTATGTCAGAAGATTTTTTTCCCTTTTATCCTATCTGCGTCCTCAGATGAATAACGTACCTTCCCTCTGGCTATCTCAACCCCCCCTTCAGGGTCGTACACAGCCACAACATCACCCATGCCGAATGTGCCTACAACTTTTGTCACGCCGCTTGGCAGAAGCGACTTCTTCTGTTTAACGAGAGCATTGACAGCACCCTTGTCCAGATGCAGTTCTCCGTAAACTCCTGCGGCATAAGCTATCCAGTGCTTACGTTTATTCAACGGGTCTTCAATATGGTTAAAGAAAGTACCCACATCCTCGCCTTTCAGAAAATCTGTGAGGTTATTCAGGTTTCTACCGTCAACAATACCTACATAGCAGCCTGCAAAGAGAGCCTTACCTGCCGCTTGTAATTTAGATTTCATACCGCCGGTACCGACATCGCTCACGGAATCGCCGGCAGCACTGAGGAGCTCTTCATTAATATATTTCACTTCACTGAATCTGACAGCGTCGTCAAACTTAGAAGGGTCTTTATCGTAAACCCCCCCTTCCACATCAGAAAGAATAAGGAGCATATCTGCATCTATCAGACCGCCCACAAGAGCAGACAGGTTATCGTTATCACTAAAGTTTTCTATCTGTTTCAGCTCTTCGATAACAACAGAATCATTCTCATTTATAATAGGTATAACACCCAGTTCAAACAAACGTCTGAGAGTATATCTGGCGTTCAGATATCTGCGTCTGTTTGCAAAATCGTCTTTTGTGATAAGTATCTGAGCAGGTATAACCTCGTACTTCTCGAACTCTCTGTCGTATTCCCAGATAAGTCTCGCCTGCCCAACGGCGGCACAAGCCTGCTTGTCCGTGATGTTCTGAGGGCGTTCTTTAAAACCAAGAAGCTTGAACCCTGCACCGACAGCACCGGAGGAGACTATGACTATATTAGGTATGTTTTTTTTCAGCTGACAGATAGATTTAACGAACCCTGACAAAAACTCAAGATTAACACCTTTCTCCTGATGAGTTAGGATGTTACTTCCGACTTTTACAACAAGTGTTTCGACTTTAGGTAGTTTACGCATTATTTTTGACTTACCGGGTAAAAAAGTGATGTCCGGCTATTTTTGGATAAAAAAAATGGCAGGGGGGGTAGCAGGACTCGAACCTGCAGTACACTGGACCAAAACCAGCTGCCTTGCCAATTTGGCTATACCCCCCCTGCAAAACAGGTTGAAATTATTAAATCTTTTAGGGGGGGTTCTTGTCAAGCACTTTCTTTAAAATTATTTAATATTTATACATTTATTTTCGACATAGATTCATTACGACAAGATTAGTATCATAAACAATTAAATTTAAGTTGAATAGTATCATCGGATAGGCTATATTTATACGAAATTAATCCTTTTAGTAACAAACCGGAGGAACTGAATGAAAGTAACCAGAGCAAGCGATTACGCTATAAGAGCACTCATACACATGGCACAGAAACCTATAGGTACAACGTTCATGAGGTCTGAACTGGCCGGGGGGGAGTGTGATATACCTGACAGCTTTCTCGGTAAAATCCTTCAGAACCTCGCAAAATCTGAAATTCTGTCTTCCGAAAGGGGGGGTAAAAAAAAGGCGGTTTCAAAATAGCAAAAGACCTGTCATTGATCACTGTTTACGATATCATATCTGCTATAGAGGGTGATATCGCTCTGAATAAGTGCATCTTTGATGAAGAGTTCTGTTCACTCGTTCATTCGTGTACAGCTCATGTCATGTGGGGGGGAGATATTCAGGATAATCTCGTCTCAATGCTTAAAAGTTATACACTTGCGAAATTGACCGAAAAATACAGAGCTAAATAGTACCTAAAAGTCAGTTTACAGCAACATTTTGGCACTATTTCCGCAACGCCTATTTATTAAGTAGTGACCAAAATAGAACATGTTACCTAATTTAAGTAATCGATTTTATCTTTTAACATCAATATGTTAAACATACGATCAATAACTTACAGCTTTTTGCATTTTCTTAATAAACGGACTTTACAAAGGTTTCAACAGCATATAACATTACACATTAATTTTTTTTCGTATTCGGAGGATATATGAGCAGTAAGGAGATAGAGAAGATTCTCTCTCAAACGCCTGAACTAACACAAAATGCCATCACAGTTCTTGAAAAAAAGATACCTTAAAAAAAGACATAAACGGCAAAGCCGTTGAAAAACCAATAGATATGTTCAGAAGGGTCGCAATGAATATCGCAGAAGCTGATAAGCTCTACGATAAAGACGCTGACCTTCTGGCAACCGCGAAACAGTTCTACGACCAAATGGTCACCAGAAAATTCCTCCCTAACTCTCCTACACTCATGAACGCAGGTCGTGAGCTTCAACAGCTCGCTGCATGTTTTGTCCTCCCTGTAGAAGACTCTCTTGAAGGCATTTTCGAAGCTGTTAAAAACACTGCACTCATCCACAAATCAGGTGGTGGTACAGGTTTTTCTTTCTCCAGACTCAGACCGAAAGACGATGTTGTCCAGACTACTAGGGGGGGCGTATCAAGCGGTCCTGTGTCTTTCATGTCTGTTTTTGACGCTGCTACTGAAACTATCAAGCAGGGCGGAACAAGACGCGGAGCTAACATGGGAATCCTGCGTGTCGACCATCCGGATATTATGGACTTTATCTACGCAAAAGAGGATAAATCTAAGCTCACAAACTTCAACCTGTCTGTCGGTATCACCGAAGCTTTCATGAAGGCTGTCGTTGATGATAAGGATTATGACCTTCTTAACCCGAAATCCGGTGAAAAGGTCGGACAGCTCAACGCTAAATCCGTCTTCGACAAGATGGTTGAGCTTGCGTGGGAGGGCGGCGACCCTGGTATAGTTTTCCTCGACAGGATAAACGCCGAGAACCCTACACCTGCCGAAGGCGAGATAGAGAGTACAAACCCATGCGGTGAGCAGCCTCTGCTCCCTTACGAGTCATGTAACCTTGGTTCTATCAACCTTGGTCTATTCGTCAAAAACGGAAAGATCGACTGGAAAGAGCTGGAAAAAAACTATCGAAGTGGCTGTTCATTTCCTCGATAACGTAATCGACATGAACAAATACCCTATCCAACAGATCAATGACCAGACTAAAAGAAACCGTAAAATCGGACTCGGTCTCATGGGCTGGGCAGATATGCTTGCCATGCTTGCCATCCCATATAACACAGAGAAAGCAACAAACCTCGCAGAAGAGGTTATGAAATTCATAAGAGAGAAAGGACGTGAGAAATCAGCTCAGCTCGCTCAGATCAGAGGTGACTTCCCATCGTTCCCTGAAAGTATATACCCGAAGATGGGCTTCAAAAATATGCGTAACGCAACTATCACAACTGTTGCACCTACAGGCACTATCTCCATCATCGGCTCATGTTCAAGCGGTATCGAGCCATACTTCGCTCTTGCATTCTACAGACAGGTAATGGACAACAACAAGCTTGTTGAAGTCAGCCCTGTATTCAAAGATATAGCCAAAAGAGAAGGTTTCCTCTCGGAGGAACTCCTTAACGAACTCGCCGACACAGGTTCTGTTCACGGCATGGACTCAGTACCTCAGAAATGGCAGGATGCTTTTGTTACCTCACACGAGATAACACCTTTCTGGCACACCAGAATGCAGGCGGCATTCCAGAAATATACCGACAACGCCGTTAGTAAAACCGTAAACTTCCCTTCGGAAGCGACAATAGACGATGTTAGAAAAACTTATCTGCTCTCTTACAACCTCGGATGTAAAGGGACAACGATATACAGAGACGGAAGCCGTACAGGTCAGGTCTTAAATGTCGGAACAAAGGATAAAGAAGCTAAAGCGGCTGAGTCGGCAGCTCCGGCAGAGTTTACCCCCCCTAAACCGAGACCAAAGGTTCTCGTGGGAAGAACTGTAGAGATGATGACAGGTTGCGGAAAGCTCTATGTAACAATTAATCAGGACGAACACGGCGTACCTTTTGAGGTATTCACAAGTATGGGTAAAGCAGGCGGCTGTGCTCAGTCTCAGTGTGAAGCTATAGGACGACTCATCTCTATAGACCTCAGAAGCGGTGGAAACCTCGATCGTATTATCAAACAGCTCAAAGGTATCAGCTGTCACATGAGATACGGTTTCGGACCTAACACCGTACTCAGTTGTTCAGATGCCGTAGGTAAAGCTCTGGAGCAGGCTACAAACAGCCCCCCCACAGAGATCAAAGTAAGCGGCAAGTCTGAAGACAGTGTCACAGTTGATAAGCTTCTCGAAGATGTGGAAGTAGGGACTGACGACACTGTCGTAAGAAACGGTGCTTGTCCGGATTGCGGCGGACCTGTTGAGCATGTTGAAGGCTGTGACATCTGCTACTCATGTGGATACTCACACTGCTCATAGACCGCATCCTTTAAAGTATAATAATCAAATCCCCCCCAATTTTGGCAGCAAGGTTGGGGGGGATTTTTTGTGATCCTCTCCGCTCCATTCGAAATAACAAATAATTAGCAATATTTTTTTTACATACAGCCTAAACAATCAAAGAATATCACCGATATATGAATATAGCGTACCACTATCGGAAATGTCGTGGTGCAGGAGATGGCAAACTCAGGCTTACGGATGAATCCTGTAAAAGCATAAGGCATTTGAAATACTATTAGGAGTTTTGTATGAAACCGTCCATGGAATTCATGAGTAATGTTTGCTCCGTATTAGGTCACATCAACGAAAACTTTGAAAACAAAAAGGTTACCCTCCTACTCGAAAAAAAGATCGAAAAAGAGTGCGAAACCTACAACCTGCTTATAAAAGGGGGGGAAAGAGAGAGCGACGTTTTCATGCTCGCAAGCGAGCTCACGGACGAGCAGCTCAAATGGTATGTTTTCGGTCTCGGTGACGGCATGGGGGGGCTCAAACCTGAAAAACTCGAAATAGCTTAACCGTTAACAGACTAAAACTGCTTTTCTTGCTTGACTTATATATATCCCGCCTGTAATTTCAACAGTGATCTAATAGTAAATTTGCGATGGTCAATACATTGATAGTAAACATTTTCATTAAATATTACGCTCAGTACGGCGGAGCAGAGAGAATTGCTTTTCGTTTTGCAGCTCATCTCTTGGAAAAAGGGATAGATGTGCGTATTTATTGCGGTAAAAATAAAATCAATGACACACTCCCATACCCCCCCATTACTGAAATCGGTCTCGGTAAATCGAGATACGGTAAAGCCAAAGTCTTTGCCGATAGAGCAGCTAAATTCGCCACTACCCTTGATGGTGTTATTTTCAGTTTTGAGCGTATCGAAAATGCTCACATTTTCAGACCGGGCGGCGGAGTACACAGAGTTTTTATGGAGAACACCCTGCTTGGAATATCAGGCTATCAGAAGATACGCAAGAAGATAAAGCGTGCCCTTGATCCTGTAAACAGACTCAACCCGAAGCTGGAAAAAGCGGCATTTAACTCTCCGTCACTCAAGTTTGTTATTTCGAACTCAAACCTTATGAAAAAAGATATTGTTATGGATTACCCTGAAGCTGAACACCTTGTTCGTGTTATCCATAACGGCGTGAATAAAAAAAGTATTTAACCCTGAAAGACGTGATGAATTAAGACAGGCATCTACAGAAAAACGCATAGGTCTGGCAACAAGTAATTTTCAGAGAAAAGGTCTGCCGCAGTTAATCAAAGCTGTCTCTCTACTGCCTGAAGACTATCACCTGTATGTAGCAGGAGGCAGAAAACCTGACGCATATCAGAAACTTGCAGACAGCCTAAATATAGGCAACAGGATAAAATTTCTGGGCAAAGTAACCGAGATGGACAGATTTTATGCCAACCTTGACGTTTTCTGTCTGCCGACCTTTTTTTGACGGTTTTGCGAATGTTGTGTCTGAGGCTGTTGCAATGGGGGGGATACCTGTTGCCTGCTCAGAATTTGCAGGTAGTAACGAGATAATAACCGACGGGAAGAACGGCTATGTGTTCTCAGAGGTCGAGCCTATAAAAATCTCAGAGGCGATAATCAATGCCTACAAAATCGGCATCGGCGATTTTTCCGACTCTGTCTGTTCTGATGAAGAAGTGTTTGATAAATATATAGATCTATGCAGCAAGCCATTTAATGAAAGTATTAGTGATTCAGCTTTACCAAACAGGCGATGTAGTGCTTTCGACTCACATCCCCCCCCGTGAGATTAGAAAGCTGTTCCCCCCCGACTATAAAATCGACTTTTTGACATTCGGAGTAAACAAGCCCGTACTTGAAAACAGTCCATACATTGACAATATCCTCACCATCAACAGAGGTGACGGTTTCATTGAATTCCTCAGCACTATCTCACATATCAGATCACTAAAATATGATGTCGTCATTGATCTCCATAATAACCCAAGATCAGGCTATATCACATTCCTCAGCGGAGCAAAAAAAAGGATTACATACAGCCTGACAAAAAGAAAAATTTTTTATAACTATCTGGTAGAAAGGGAAAACGGAAAGGCGGGTCAGATAAAGCTTTCACTGCTGAAGCATTAGTCGATAACTTTGACATAAACAACTTTGACTATAAACCGGAAATATTTCCATCACTCGAATCTGCAACAAAAGCAAAAGAGATATTTAAGCAGTTCGGTATTACTGACACAGACTTTCTGGTCACAATGTCTCCAACTCACAAACGTGATTCCCGCAGGTGGAAGATAAAACACTTCATGGATACAGCCAAATACTTAACAGAAAAACACAACGCAAAAATAATACTCACGTACGGGCCGGGAGAAAAGGACTACATCACTGATAATATCCACTCTATGCCTGAGAATGTTTTTCTTATGCCTGAGCTAAACATGAGCGACTTTATTGCTCTCATCGGGCAGGCGAAACTTCACATAGGGAATGACTCCGCTCCGCACCATATAGCTACGGCTCAAAGTGCTCCTACGTTTGTCGTGCTCGGGTCAAGCAACTCGGGGGGGTGGGTATACGGCAGTAAAGAACATTCATTTGCTATGCTTGGGCTGGATTGTCAGCCTTGCGGAAAAAGCTCATGCAGAATATCAGACGACATTCCATGCATGAACGATCTTTCATTCGATATGATTAAGGACGATTTAGAAAAATTTATCAAAGATAACAGTATTATCTGAGTATAGAAAACCTGTTCCTTGTCGCATAACTTCCGTCAAGTTTAGCCTTATTCCACTCTGTTGCATCGGCGAAATCCGACAAGACTTCTTTAGGTAGTTTCTTCTCAGGAGCTTTGAAGCGTAAAGGGTTCAGATATCTATTATTCTTTCTGATACGATAATCCAGATGAGGACCTGTCGATCTGCCTGTTGAGCCGACATATCCTATCAAGTCCCCCCCCTGTCTGACGTATGAACCGTTTTTGACATTCTTTCTGAATTTATATAGATGCAGATACATAGTTTCATATCCGTTCATATGTTTGATTTTAAGATAGTTACCGTTATATTTTTTATAGCCTCTGGCTGTCACACGCCCGTCGGCAGTTGCATAAACAGGCGTCCCACGTGGAGCGGCATAGTCTACACCGTAATGAGGTTGGTGTTTTTTGGTAACAGGGTGCAGTCGTCTGCTGGTATATCCTGATGATATACGTGAATATCTGAGCGGAGCTTTCAGGAATCCTTTTCTAAGGGACGTTCCGTCAGGTTTAAAATACCCTTTAACCTCATCCGACTCATAGTAGAGTGCTCGTATCAGTCTCCCCCCCTGATTCATAAAATCTGCGGCAAGTATCTTTCCGTAACCTACGAACTTATCCTTAGCAAATTTTTTTTCTCAACAAGCAGTCTGAAGTGATCACCTTTGCGTAAAGCATGGAAGAAATCTATCTCCCATTCATATATTGCCGCAAGCATGAACGCCAGCTCGGTGTCTTCGCCTGCCTCGTTGATCGCAGCAATAAGGCTGCTTTCAATATCACCCTGAACAACAGAATTGACTGTATATACCTGATGCTTAACAACATCCAGTTCGAAATCATCTTCTATTTTATTAATAGATATATCTGTAAGGAAATTCGGCATTAATGTTATGGAGGTAGACGATTCTTTTACGAGTGTACCTTTTTTAAGTGTAAAGTCGGGCACTAATCTTTTGAGCTCTTTATTTATATCAAAGATTTCCTGCGGTGAGAATTTATCGGAAAGGAGTGAATAAAGGGTCTCACCCCCCCATTTCACACGATAAGTTTTTATATTCGCGTGTGCAGAAACTGTTAATGTCAACAATAAGATAGATAATAAAAAGAACTTAAGATACTGTCTCATGCCTTCTCCCTTTTTGTGCCATATAACATAGACCACAACAATAACGGTCAACAAGCACAGTGTTATATAGGTTATCGGCTGTAAATTAGATTTTATTAGTTCAATATTATTACCAACGACATATCCTACAACAGCGAGCACCACAACCCATATGCCTGCACCTAGTGATGTATAGAAACAAAACTTAGGCACGTTCATACGACCGAGCCCTGCAGGAAAGGAGATATACTGCCTGATACCCGGGATCAGTCTTCCTACGAAAGTCGTAATCTCACCGTGTTTTTTTGAAATAAGCCACAAGCTTTTCGAGACGTTCAGGGCTCAGAAACAGATATTTGCCATATTTATCAAGTAGCTTTCTACCCATGAAAACTGCCAGATAATAATTGACCGTTGCACCAATGAGTGAACCTGCAATGCCGCTAAGAACAACTAAATATATGTTCATCTGCCCCCCCTGTGATGCCAGATAACCTGCCGGCGGTACGACCACTTCACTGGGGGGGAAAGGGACAAAAGAGCTCTCCAGAGCCATTAATAAAACTATTCCACCGTAGCCCATATCAGCAACAGCACCTAAAACAAAAGTCACAAATGTATCTAAAATTTCGTGTAGCATTATGACATATCCTTTATCATCTCTTCTGCCTGACTGATAGCCGATTCAGTGACCTCACCAGTGATCATAGATGCGAGTATTTTCAGACGTTCAGTACCCGTAATGAGCCCAACCTCTGTTTTTGCTTTGTCACCGTCCAGCGATTTCGTGATATGAAAATGTCTGTTTCCGGCACATGCAACAACAGGTAAATGAGTGATAACTATGACTTGTCTCGCATTTGATACCTTCTTGAGCTTCAGAGCAACTTTTTTTTAGCTGTCCGTCCGCTTATGCCTGTATCTATCTCGTCAAAAACAAGAGTATCAACCCTGTCCGCCACAGCAAAAACTTCTTTCATGGCAAGCATAACACGCGAGACTTCACCGCCTGATGCCACCTTGCTGAGCGGCCCGGGTTCAAAGCCGGGGGGGTTAGTGCTGATAAAAAAACTCTGCTTTTACCCCCCCTGCCTGCGAGTCCATCCTGTCGGTCTCCTCAAATACAGTAGTAAAGACACAATTCTTTAGCTCTAGTTCATCAAGAGATTCAATTACTTTTGCTTCTATCTTCTTTGCTATCTCACCCCCCTGCTCATATTCAGCAGTCTTGCATCCTCTTTCAGCTCGGTATAAATCTCTGCGAGCTGTTTTTCCAGCTTATCGAGATTATCCTGACCAAAGTTGATATCATCGAGTTTCTTTGAGGTTTCTTCTGCAAACGTGAGAACATCTTCAAGTGTAGGTCCGTATTTCTGCATGAGGCTTGAAAGCTTATATTTTCTATCCATAAGGCTATCTAGCTCGGCAGGGTCAAGGTCTTGTCTGTCAGCAACCTTCTCTATACCTGCTATCGCATCATTCAGCAGATATGTAGCTTCTGTCAGTAGGCCGGAAGCGTTTGCCAAGTCTTCGCTATAGTCTGCTATTGCTGAAAGAGCACCTGAAGCAGAAGACAGGAGATCATATGCGTTCATCTCGCCATCACGGAGCATATCCAGAGAACGGGCTGAGTTTTCGAGAATCTTCTCCATATTTGAAAGTATACCCACCTTATCATCTATCTGAGAATCCACTTCGATATTTATCGCCATGGACTCCACTTCATTCAGCTGATACTCAAGCATATCTTTTTCTCGGAGTATTTGCTGACGGTTATTCTTGATAGTGTTTATCTCTTTATCAAGCTTATTGTATCTTTCAAAACATTCGGCATACTTATCCTTGAGTGCAGGTTCGACGAGTGAATCTATGAAGGTTATGTGGGTTGTGCTGTCCAGCAGCATCTGGTGTTCATGCTGGCCATGAATGTCGCAAAAACGAAATGCAATGTCACGAAGCTGATCTACTGTAGCCATGCGACCGTTTATAAATATGCGGTTTTTACCGTTTTTATCTATCTCTCTGCGGATGATGATGTCAGTTTCAATTTCGAACTGCTCCATCATATCAGGACTGATATTCTCCACATCAACAAACTCCGCCTCCACAACCAGCTTCTTTTCAGGGTCACGGAACAAAGTTCTGTTAAAACGTGCACCAAGCACGAGGTTAAGAGCACCGATAAATACGGATTTACCTGCACCTGTCTCACCTGTGATGATGTTCAGTCCTTTTTCAAATTCGACTGTAATAGACTCGATTACAGACAGGTTTTCAACCCGAAGCATACTCAGCATTGGCTGATACCCCCCCAGCCCAGTTTCTCTCGTATAAGCGAGTAATAGTTCTTTGATTTAGGGACTATAAGGTTTGTCACCGAGCTTGCCTTCTTCACGGTGATGGTGTTTGTTTCATCAAGCTTACGAAAGACCTGACCGTCGTATGTAATAGAGACAGTCTCTTTGGCAGCATTCACCTTTATTGTCACTTCACTTTCGTCTGATATCACAATAGGTCTGTTTGAAAGCCCCCCCTGAGCATATAGGAGTGATAACCATTGTCTCAAGACTAGGATGTACTATAGGACCGCCTGCCGCCAGACTATAGGCTGTTGAGCCTGTAGGAGTGGCTATGATCAACCCATCCGCACGATACTCATTCACCAGCATCCCGTCGATATAAACTGTGGTCTCGAAAATTCTTGCTGCATCAGATTTATTGATAACTATGTCGTTCAGTACGTCTATCTCCAGCATCTTCTCGTTCTCTTCCAAAAGGTGAGAGTGAAGCTTCATCCTTCTCTCTATTTTGTAATCACCATCCAGAACATCTTTAAGTGCCGTAACGCCTTCATCTGCTACAGTTTCAGTGAGGAAACCGAGTCTGCCGAGGTTTATCCCTAGTATAGGAGTCTCTTTCATCCCCCCCAGAATTCTGACAGCGGAGATGAGCGTACCGTCGCCGCCTAGAACAACAACAAGGTCGGCTTTCGACTGAATCTCTTCGTCGGTATTATAATTCTTGTCGCCTATAACATCTGCGGTGCGTTTGTCTTTCAGTATGCCAAAACCGCGGTTACTGAGGAATCCCATGATCTCGTAGACCAAAGGCTTGACCCTGTCACCGTGGGGGGGCTTGGCTATAATAGCAATATTCTTCATATACCACCTTGTTGATGATACTATTTATTTCGATCCCTTCCGCGAGGGCATTGTATACAAAATAGGCGAGATATTCAACATTTCCTTTAGCACCCTTTATAGGCGACTTACATAGCCATACAGGTGAAAGCCGTTATCTGCACCATACTTAACTACTTCCATTATAACACGTTTATGCACAGACAGGTCATGAACTATTCCACCCTTTTCAACCTCGCCGTGCCCTGCCTCGAACTGAGGCTTAATAAGGAACACAGATTCGCTCACGTCTGCGAACTGTACACAGGCGGATATTATCTTCTCCAGCGAGATAAAAGAGACATCAGCCACAAAAAGATCAACCTTAGTCCCAATAGTATCAAAACCTATCTTGGTAAAATCCGTCTCATCAAGAACTGTTACTTTGGGATTATTTGAAACCTTCGGGTCTAGCTGTCCTCTGCCGACATCTATTGAAAAAAAACTTTTGAAGCACCGTTTTGAAGAGCAACGTCGGAAAACCCTCCTGTGGATGCACCTATATCTATGACTGTTTTATCTTGGAAATTGATATTGAATGCGGAGATGGCTTTCTCCAGTTTCAGACCGCCTCGGCTTACATACGGGATATGAGTTTTGAGCCTGATACTGCTCGTCTCACTCACTTTTGTCCCGGCCTTATCGACCCTGTGGTCGTCAACAACCACAAGCCCTGCCATAAGAAACCTGCCTGCTTCAGCCACGTCAGAGGCAAGCCCAAGCTCCACAAGAAGCTTATCTATACGCTCTTTACGCACCTTTGCCATGGTTACAGATTTTCTTTTATTCTGGTTACGATCGAGTCTGAATCTATACCAGCGATCTTTCTGAGACTCTGCAGATCACCATGCTCTATAAATTTATCCGGCAGACCAAATTTCAGAAACTTAGTGCAGATGCCGTTATCCATAAGAGCAGACTGAACCTCTTCGCCGCTCCGCCCTTTATGCTCCCCCCCTCTTCCACTGTGGCAACGACTTTAAAGCCTTTCAGTGCGTCAGTAAGCGTCTTTTCGTTGAGCGGTTTGATGAAACGCATGTTTATCAGTGTCGGGTTATATCCATCAGCTCTGAGAGCCATATAAGCCTTGTAAGCCTCTTCGAATATGTGACCTGCGGAAACGATGGCAATCTCTTCACCTTTGTTTATGATCTGCGGTTCACCGTAGACAACCTTCTCCTGCTCTATGTCAGGGTAGCTGCCTGCCTCGCCTCTGGCATATCTTATGGCAACAGGCGAATTCAGATTTTCGGCTATCTTCATCATAGCCACCAGTTCATAACCATCCTTCGGAAGCATAATCGTCAGATTAGGCACACAACGAAGGAATGAGATGTCGAAAGTACCGTGATGGGTCGGACCGTCAGCACCGACCAGACCACCCCCCCTGTCCAAACAAAGGACAACAGGCAGATTCTGTAGTGCAACGTCGTGTATTATCTGATCGTAGGCACGCTGCATAAATGTTGAATAAACAGCAACAAATGGTTTAATACCGCTGATAGCCATACCTGCGGCTAGTGTCACTGCATGCTGTTCTGCAATACCCACGTCGAAAACTCTCTCAGGAAACTTCTCTTCAAATATATTAAGCCCTGTGCCGTCTTTCATAGCGGCAGATATACCGACAATCCTCTGGTTAGTCTCTGCCATCTCGACCAAAGTTTCACCAAATATATCAGTATAGGATTTTTTCCCTGCGATCTTCACAGATTCGCCAGTTTCTATGTTAAATGAAGCAACCCCCCCGTGAAATTTAGACGGGTTGTCTTCGGCGGGTTTATAACCTTTCCCCCCCTTTTTAGTGAGGACGTGTATAAGTACAGGACCGTCCTGTCCGTTTGCATTCTCTATAGCTTTTACGATATCACGTGTTTTGTGCCCCCCCTGAATGGTCCGATATATCTAAGCCCCCCCAGCTCTTCAAACAGGATACCGGGAGTGAAAAAGCCAACCATCCCCCCCTCTTCCATCTTTTTAGCCAGTTGGAGCAGCTGATTACCGAGAGGTTTCTCTTCAAGATGATGCTGAACCTCTTTCCTGACTCTCGTATAGAATTTGCTTGTCATCATGTTAGACAAATAATGCGAAAATCCGCCGACATTGGGGGGGCTGATGGACATCTCGTTATCATTGAGGATAACGATCATATTCTTGTCGAGTTCGCCGAGGTTATTCAGAGCCTCAAAAGCCATCCCGGCAGTCATAGCACCGTCACCTATAACACTGACTATCTTACGGTCACGACCAATAATATCGTCAGCCAGCCTCATACCGAGCCCTGCAGATATGGATGTACTTGTATGCCCTACACCAAATGCATCGAAGGACGATTCGGTGGTTTTATTGAAACCTGAAATCCCTTTAAACTGTCTGAGAGTATGAAATCTATCCTTCCTGTCTGTAAGGATTTTGAATGCGTACGACTGATGACCAACATCCCATATAATACGGTCGTGCTCGGGATTGAACATTTTCAGTATAGCTATTGTAAGTTCCACGACACCGAGACTCGGAGCTAAATGTCCGCCTGTCTTTGCACAGGTTTCGATAATTCTGCGGCGTGTATCTTCTGCGACCCTGTCAAGGTCCTCGTATGATAATTCTTTTATATCATCGGGTAGTTTAAGACTATCCAAATATGACATTTTTTTTAATGTTTTCTCTCTATTATGTATTTTGCTATCTCTCTGCAAGGTTCGGCTGTTTTGCCGTATGCAGATATTATCTCCTGAGCCTCTTCAATAAGCAGCTCAGCCTTTCTATGTGATTCTTCGACACCGTGGAGAGCAGGATAAGTCGCCTTACCTCTGTCAACGTCACTCCCGACATCCTTGCCAAGCTCTTCCGTAGTGGAGGTTATATCCAATATATCGTCAACCACCTGAAATGCAAGACCTATACGCATTCCGTACTCTCTCATGCGTTTTTTTTATCCTCATCAGAGCCGAAACCGAGTATCGCCCCCCCCAGCTCACAACAGTATGATATCAGCCTGGATGTTTTATTAGTATGTATAAAATCGACTGTCTTAGAATTAAAGATACCGTCTTCCGCTTCCATATCCGCGAACTGTCCGCCAACCATACCATTGTCACCTGTTGCAACAGCCAGCTTATGAGCTGCTTCAAGCATTTGTGAAGCTTCAACATCAGGGTTAATATCGGCATTAGTCATAACTTCGAATGCTTTAGTCAGAAGTCCGTCCCCCCCTGCAAGTATGGCAGTTGCTTCACCATAAACTTTATGGTTAGTCGCCTTCCCTCTTCGGAATCATCATCGTCCATTGCAGGAAGGTCGTCATGTATAAGTGAATATGTGTGCAGCATCTCTACTGCGGCGGAAAAAGGGGGGGTAACTTTATCAAAAAAGCCCTCAAAGATACCGTATGACGAATATATCAGCCCCCCCGGACGAAGCCTTTTTCCTCCTGCGAAGAGAGAATACTTCATGGAACTGACAAGCCCTTTTACATGCTCATCCTCTGTTGTCATATATGATTCAAAAAAAATTCCTCGACTTTCGAGCCCCCCCAGAATTTTAAATAGTTCTGCATATTAAATTCAGCCATTAAACTGCTCCGTCTCAACATCATCCCCCCCTTCAGCGGAGAGAACTTTATTTACCTTATCTTCTATTTCATCAAGCATCCTGCGGCAATCCTTACCCAATTTCATCCCATCCTGAAAGAGTGTGAGAGTCTCTTCAATATCCATGTCGCCACTCTCAAGCTTCTCGACTATCTCTTCCAGATTCTTTATCTTCTTCTCAAAAGAAACATCACTCATCAAAGACCTCCGCCGAACAGTAAGTTCTATAAATCACAACGACCATTTATCTGTGCTCACTATGCTAAGCCTCTGTATCGTGCTTTGCTCTGAGCTGACCACAAGCTCCCTCGATGTCGCTCCCGAGAGACTTGCGTATAAAGACACCAATTTTGTTATTTATCAGATATTCCTGAAATTTTAAAGCCTCTTTTTCAATAGGCGGCTTATATCCCAAATCACAGCCGGCGTTATAGCTTATCAGGTTAACTTTCACCTTATCCAAGCCTTTCAATAATTTAGCCAGCCTTTTCGCATCATCCATAGTGTCGTTAACACCCTTTAAAAGGACATATTCTATCGTAATACTTTTTCTTTTTTTTGCAGCGGCAGTTTTTTTCAAGACGGCAATCAGCTCATCGAGAGGATATTTATTTGATACAGGCATTGTTTTGACCCTGTCCTCCTGAGATGAAGCGTTGACAGACACCGCCAGATTAACGGGGGGGGTATCCATAGAGAACAACTCCTCGATTCTGTCGGTAAGACCGCATGTGGACAGAGTGATTTTTCTGTGAGAAAAGCCGTAGCCGTTATCATCCAGAAGGATTGAGAGGCTGATTTAACATTATCCAGATTATCCAGAGGTTCACCCATCCCCCCCATGAAAACAAGATTATTCAGCTTATTCCCATCCTCTGCAAGTAGCTCGTTCAGCCTTTTGACCTGCTTTATTATCTCGCCTGCCGTCAGGTTTCTTTTCAGCCCCCCCAACTGAGCCGTAGAACAGAAAGTACAACCCATCCTGCACCCGACCTGCGACGATATACAAGCCGTATACCTCCGCCCGTCGTTCAGGATAACAGACTCTATGTGTTCGCCGTCTTCAAGCTTGAACAGGACTTTAACAGAGCCATCAAGCTTAGACCTTCTGACATCGGCAATATCCATAAAAGTAAATTTGCAGGTTTCTTCAAGGACAGCTCGATCTTTGACGGAGATATCTGTCATCTCACCTATGGACTCGCACCCTTTGTGGTACATCCATTTATAGAGCTGAGACGCACGAAATTTCGGCATTCCGTGCTGTAAGACAAAACTCCTCAGACCGTTCAGATCCAAGGAGTCTATATTGATTTTATTCGGCAATTTATAACCTATCTAAGTGAGTAATCTCATAGCCTCTTCAGGAGTATTGTAAATACTGAAAAGCCTGTTAAGATTTGTACTTGTAAATATCTTCATGATTTCTTTATTAACATCGGTAAGAAAGAAATTTTTGTCATTCTCTTTCATCAATTTAAGAATCTGGATCAGCTCCCTCAAGCCGCTACTATTCAGATAGCTCACCTTTGAAAAACTGATAATAACAGCGTCTACATCGGCGATAATCTCGCCACATGCTTCTTAAGCTCTTCGCCGTTATATGAATCAAGCTCATTGATAGGATAAAGAGTTTCGAAAGATTTTCCGCCAAATTCGACATTCTCAATATTAAAAGCCATGTCTCCTCCTAACCTAACAACTTTTTCATTTCTACTTGTCTCTTAAACACGTATTTTATAACCTTATCACGATCAGCCTGAGATAAGTCACAAAATTCTGAACCGACTTCAAGATTCTCTTCGACCTTGACAACCCTCTTCGCTTCAAGTTTTGCCTGTTCAAGTTTACCAATATTATCGAGAAAAAATACTTCAAATTTATCGCCATTTTTAATCGGAGCATTTGTAAAGACTTTACAGCCGCCGCCGGAGAGGTCGATAACCTTCGCTTCGAACATCTTCTGGCGGATGATTTCATCTTCGTTTACGTCAACCATAACCTTCACGGGGGGGATACGGGTGTCAACACGAAAGAATGATCTCAGCTCCTCACGAAACAGCACTTCAGGTTTAACAACTTTAAGCATAGGCATAGGATCCATATAGCGATCCTCCACCATTGTCTTAAAGCTGAGCCGCCCTCTATTCATCACATAAGAGACGTGGAGTCTTGTTTTCGGCTTAAGGGGGGGTATGGTTCTCCCTTTCTCTGAAGGCATAGATATATGGAGGATATCCCCCCTTCTATGTCTTCCACACGGGAATCATAGACCCCCCCCGCATTCTCCCCCCCAAGCTTCACTTCCAGTAAAAGTTTTTGATTTATTGATAAAAACTTATCAATATCTGTAATCTTTTCCAAAGAAAAAACCTCTTACTTATTTTAAGACTATCTTAGTATTATTATACATTTATTTTATATTTCTGCTACCGGGTTTTATCGCTTCGATCCCTTTTTTGCACAATGGGCAGTCTTTAGGGTCGAAAACTGATACATCCACCTGAACAAGAGGGAAGAACGGAACATCAAACTGTGCAGCTCCATTGCTTCTGTCCACAAGGCATGTAATACCTATAACATCACCACCTGCGGCAGTAACGGCATCCATACACTCTTTAGTGGACTTACCTGTTGTAATAACATCCTCGGCTATGACAATCTTCTCACCTTTTGTAAGGGTGAAGCCTCTTTTGAAAGTCATGACCTCATTTACCCTTTCGGTGAAAACTGCTCTTTTCTTTAGCTGTCTTGCGAATTCGTATCCAAATCGTATACCGCCAACGGCAGGACTAACAACTGTAGTAAATGGTAGGTCATACATTTGGAGTGCAAGCTCTTCGACAATCTGCTCTGCAATAACAGGGTACTGCATAACCAAAGCCGACTGAAGGAATCTGTCTGAGTGCAGACCTGACGACAGCAGAAAATGCCCTTCCAGCAGTGCATCATGTTTTTTTGTAAATCGCTAGTATTTCTTCTTTAGTTAACACATTTCCCCCCCCTGATCTCCATTGCAGCTTTTTTAGGGTCTTCAGCTTTAGTCACTGGTCTCCCGATAACAATGAAGTCTGTTCCCATATCTTTTGCGTCCTTCGGAGTGACAACACGCTTCTGATCATCCACAGATGCAGCCGCAGGTCTTATCCCCCCCGGAGTGACGGTTATAAAGTCATTCCCTATAGATTTCTTTATGAACGGTGTCTCCTGAGCCGAAGATACCACACCGTTGAGTCCGCTCTTTTTCGCTATCTCTGCAAGGTGCAGGACATAATCTCTGCTCGAGTCGAAACCGAGCTTCATAAGGTTAAGATAGTTCTCGTCAAGACTGGTAAGCAGAGTGACTCCGATCAGCAAAGGTCTTGATACATTGTGTTTATCACAGTATTCGTCTATCTGCCCCCCCACAACACCGCTCATCATCTCAGGTCCGCCCTGTGTATGCATATTAACCATGTCTGTCTCGTATTTGAGCGATGCGAAAACAGCACTGGTCACGGTGTTTGGTATGTCGTGGAACTTAAGGTCAAGGAATATTTTTTTTGTCTTTCGATTTAAGGTATTCGATAACTCTCTGACCATCTGCAACAAAAAGCTCAAGACCGACTTTATACCAGCTAATGGCATCGTCAGCCCTTTCAACAATCTTCTTGGCAGCATCAAGGTTATCAAAGTCTAAAGCAACTATTATTTCAGGTTTCATAGTAATTTCCCCCCCCACGGAAAGACTGTAGCAGATTTTGTGAATTTTTCAAGCTACTAAGCTATTTAAAGCCATTAAGATTCATTGCTTTAATTCTTATGGTTATATATTATTAATATATCAAATATACACGGGTGACACATGTCTGATATACAATACAAAATAACAATAATTTCAGTCGGACCTGGGGGGGCTAAAGACCTCATAACCATCAGAGGGCAGGAAGCTATCAACGAGCAGGACATCATCATAGGTTTCCGTGAGTCTCTGGATACATTCGCCGCACATAAACAGACATATTCCCCCCCCGACAGAATGCGCACGGGGGGGACTATCGAATTCATCGAGCAAAATCATGATAAAAAGATAGGCGTGCTTGTATCAGGGGGGGATGCAGGTTTTTTTCAGTCTTGCGAAATTTATCATACAGAGATTCGGCAGAGAGTCAGTTGAGGTTATTCCCGGGGGGGTGAGCAGTGTTTCGGCAGGGTTCGCACAGATCAAAAACTCGTGGCAGGACTTCAGGTTTAAATCAGTAAAACAGGAAGAGAACGATCTCAGTGAGCTTGGTGACGATACTATACTTCTGTGTGACAGGATGAATACGCCGGAGAAGATTTTACAGGACAATCCTGATCTCAAGAATAAATTCGATATCACAGTCATGAAGGATATCAGTCTCGAAACCGAGCAGATATTTTATGATCCGGACGAAAGCTTCAATAGCTCACGTGTGCTGATCGTACTGGAAAAAAAAGAACAGCTAAGTCCAGCCGAAACTATAAAATACCCCCCCGAACTTACACCCTTTGAAGTTCATTCGGTAAAAAAAAGCGACCTGTCTAAAACAGCTTTTTCAGCAGGCTTTTGACATCTCCGACTTTATTAAGAGGTTTAGACATCTCTTCTATTATCTCGGAAAGCATAATCTCGGCAGACTGTGCATCATTGCCGTTTTTGCTCTTTGACTTTTTCTGCATTTCGGCAGACCAGAGGACTTCACCTGATTCTATCTTAAGGAGCTTAGCTATGAGGTGGGTCTCGGCCACAATAGTTGTGCCGTTTCTGTCTATCTGATTAAACTCGACGAGATTTCCAGTAAGGATACTGTCTGCACCCATAGCGGATAAACGCTGCAATGTCGCATCGTTCAAAATGCCTGCGAGTGACGACTTACTCTGAAAGCCGACTTCATACATAATCTTTTTGATATCATTCCTGTCCATGAGTGAAAAAAAATCTCACTCCCAACAAGCTCCGCAGTGAATTTATCAGCTATTATAGCCGTATCATAGTCGAGATCTTTGCTTTTGCCAAAATCTACAATGGCGACTCTATTTACCGTAGCCGGATCGAACTTAGGTGACATCTTGGTTTTATTGATACCAACCGTTGTTGCAGAACCGCAACCGATCAGAAGAAATAAAAGACTTATATATATTAGAAACTTTTTCATAGCTCACCCTCCGCTCTGATATATTTATATTATTGGAGGATATACGTCAGGTCAACTCTTTTGCAGTGGATTATGTTATTTTGTCTATGTTTTTGGTTAGTTTGATGAGCTTGCGTTTGAGAAGTTCTTTCCTTTGAGAGATATTCACATGGTCGGAGCTGTTGGCATCCAGAAGTTTCAGACGGTCGCAGATCTCTTTAATCTTCTCTGCTGCCATCTTGTACTGGCGTTCTTTTCTGTCAGCAAGTGTAAGATCAACATGATTGATATTGTTATCATTCGCAGTTCTTACTATGTCTCTGTCCAGAGAGAAGAAGAACTCGCTCATTTTATAAAACGTACTCAATCTGTTCATCAGAGATATCTTGTCTTCCATAAGAAGACCAGACTTGTTGTCTGGGTTATTCACAAACACGCTCCAAAGACATATTAATACATAGAGCAAAGCTTTCGGCTTGCTCTTAATTACATATTACGTTGTATATGATTTTGCAGGCAGTTTGTTACTATCCCGACAGCCGATCCATTGTCGGAAATCGACTTAATATATACATCGTCTTTTTTTTGCGTCGAATTTAAGCTTTAATTTTCAATTTATGAAAATTTCTGATGGCATTGGTTGGGCAGACCTCTTCACATGTACCGCAATTGGTACATGGGGGGGCAGGGTCTATGACTGCTAAGAAACTGTCCACATCTATAGCACCCACAGGGCATTTCTTCTCGCACATCTTACAGCCTATGCATCCAACCTTGCAAGCCTTTTTGACATCAGGTCCTTTATCCTTTGAACGGCATGCACGATGAAGGGTTTATCTTCGGGCACGAGTTCGATAAGCTTCCTGGGGGGGCATGCTATTACGCACTTGCCGCATGATGTACACTTGTCAGGTCTAACACGGGGGGGGATACCGTCCTCACCCATAAACATAGCATCGAAGCCGCATGATTTAATACAGCTCCCCCCTCGCCCACACAGCCGTATGTACAGACTTTATTACCCCCCCCTGCAAGGAGAGTCACACTATTACAGTCTCTAGGACCATAGTATTCATACTTTTCTATACCGTTTTCGTCTCCGCCGTTACAGCGGATTCTGGCAACCTTCTTTACACCTGTATTGACTTGCATCCCCCCCATAAAGACTGCTATCTGCTTCGCAAGTGCCGTACCACCGACGGGACAGGCATCCGGTGCCGCCTTCCCTTTAACGATCGCCTCAGCGAGAGCCATACAGCCCGGAAGACCACAACCGCCGCAATTCGCTGCAGGGAGCATCTCGTTTATCTTCTCTATACGCTCGTCTTTTTCCACATGAAACTTCTTCGAGGCGTACATCAGCCCAAGCCCTGCTATAAAGCCTGTAGCCGCCATAGTTATTACTGATCCGATCATTCCCGCACCTACTTCACAAGTCCGCTAAAGCCCATAAAGGCCAAAGCTAATATTCCGGCTGTTATAAAAGCTATCGGCATCCCACGAAAATAGTATGGAATATCCGAAAGCTCTATACGCTCTCTGATACCTGCGAAAAGCACAAGAGCAAGACCAAAGCCCAAAGCTGAGCCCATTGTAAAGACCAGCATTTCAACAAAATTGAAACCCGACTGAATATTGATAATAGCAGCACCAAGGATGGCACAGTTGGTTGTTATCAGAGGAAGAAAGATACCAAGCGACTGATAAAGGTCAGGGGGGGAGGTCTTCTCAATGACCATCTCCACAAACTGAACCAAAGATGCGATAACAAGGATAAAAACTATAGTCTGAAGGTATTGCAGACCAAATTTTTCAAGGACTGCATACTGAACTATCCAAGTGATGATACTCGCAACCGCCATAACGAAAGTAACGGCTAGGCTCATACCTATTGCAGTTTCAACCTTCTTCGATACACCGAAAAAAGGGCATATACCAAGGAAACGTGCAAGCACGAGGTTATTAACAAGAACAGCACCGATGAATATCAGAAAGAGTTGCATTATTCACCCCCCCCTCTTCTGACACGCTTGTGCTCTTCGACATATTTATACCCCCCCATCATAAGGAAACCGAGTGCGATGAAAGCACCCGGAGGAGGATCATAACAATAGACGGTTTGAAACCTGCACCGAACAGATCAAACCCCCCCATCACAGAGCCGTTACCCAGCACCTCTCTCACCCCCCCTCCGAGAACGAAAAGAGCAAGTGTGAAACCGAAACCCGTGCCCAGTGCATCAAGTATTGAATCGAAAAGCCCGTTCTTCGAAGCAAAGCTCTCCGCACGGCCAAGCACCACACAGTTCACGACTATGAGCGGAATGAACAGTCCAAGCACCTTATGCAAATCATGCACATACGCATTCATAACAAGGTCGACCACCGTAACAAACGAGGCGATAATCACAATGTATGCAGGGATTCGCACCTTCGCAGGGATCAGATTTTTCACTAGAGAGACAACTATATTAGAACCGATAAGAACGGCTGTAGTAGCAAGCCCCCCCATGCTATACCGTTGATAGCCGAAGTGGTAACAGCAAGGGCAGGACAAAGTCCAAGCACCTGCTTCATTACAGGGTTATTTCCGAAAATACCGCTGGTGAAAGCTTTCAGTCTCATTTTTCACCCCCCCCGACTGCGTAGCGACTCAAAAATTCCAGACCATCATTGACAGCCTCACAGACTGCCCTCGGTGAAATCGTCGCACCGCTGAATTCATCTATATTACCGCCGTCCTTCTTGACAGCGATATTTGAGTTTTTATCCAAACCGAGGAAGGTATCCCTCCACGATTTGAATTCTATTTTATTACCAAGTCCGGGTGTCTCTGCATGTTTAAGTATCTCTATACCGAGTATTTTACCTTCAGGGTCAACACCCACAAGCACAACGATATCCCCCCCTGAATACCCCCCCTTAGGTGAAACAGCCTGAACAGCGTAACCGAATGTCTCGCCGGCTTTCTTACCTATATATATCTTTCTGTCCTTCATCTGTTTGAATTCCACGTCGGGTTCATTGTCGAATCCCGGCAGAACAACCTTCAGACCTTTAAGAAAATCCTGTCTGTAAGCCTCGGCTATCCTGTCTTTAGTCCCTGAGTGAACAGTCGCCAAAACAAGAGCGGATATGGCTGTAATGATAGTGAGGACTATCACCATTTTGAAAGGAGAGTTCTTCATTACACACCCTCCCCCCCAAAGCTTTTCGGTCTCATATAATTATCTATGATAGGTACAAAAGCATTCATAATAAGTATCGCAAACGCAACCCCCCCTTCCGGATAACTTCCGAACAGCCTGATGGCAACTGTTATTACACCGCAGCCGATACCGAATATAATCTGCCCCCCCTTCTTTACCATCGGGGGGGACGTAACATAGTCGGTAGCCATAAAGAATGCACCAAGCATCATTCCGCCACTCACAAGATGCATCAACGGATTAAGGCTGTGATCAGGGTAAACCAGCCAATAAATCCCCCCCGTAAGTACAAATACCGTACCAAGGAATGAAACAGGTATGTGCCAGCTTATGATACGCTGCTGCAAAAGGAACAGACCGCCTATCAGAACAAATACCGCCGAATCACCACCGAGACAACCGCTTACATTACCGATAAGCTGATCAGAAAAAGGGGGGGCTATATTAGCGGCGACTATCTCACCTTTGGATAAAAGGTCGGCTTTCATAGCACCGAGAGGTGTTGCTGTACTCACGGCATCAAAAGCAAAACCATTTGTCAAGGTCATTGGCTTTATCCAAGCTGTCATTTCAGCAGGCCATGCGATGAGTAGGAAAATTCTGGAAACAAGAGCAGGGTTGAACGGGTTCTGCCCAAGCCCTCCGTATACTGCTTTACTGACAATGATAGCCACAAAAGCACCTATCAGCATTATCCACCAGGGAGCACCTGCAGGCATATTCATAGCCAGCAGTATCCCCCCCGTCAGCAGAGCAGAATTATCTTTTATATAGGTCTTACGACCTGAAATTTTGTCAAATAAGTATTCAAAACCGACGCAGAAAGCGGCAGTCAGCACATAGCCGTAAATGGCGTATGCACCGTAAAAATACACGGATGCGAGTATCGATGGAACGAGAGCGAGAATAACTAAAAACATCACCTTGTTAGTGGTGAGCGGGTCACGGTCGTGAGGCGAAAAGGTCACTAATAATTTATCAGCCATTCTTATTCTCCTCTCTGGCACGCAGAATACCCGCAACCAAACGTTTAGAAGTTTTAAAACCGCCTGCCAGCGTTCTTCTGGATGGACAGACATAGCTACAGCATCCGCACTCAATACAGTTCATCAGATGCCAGTCGGCAAGCTCTTCATAAAGCTCCTTCACAACAAACCTGTCCATTGCAGACGGGATAAGCCCCCCCATCGGCAGGTGTCTACACAGCGGCCGCACCGCATGCATTTATACTGATTAAGGTTAGGCAAGTCTTCAGCCCTATAAATAAGAATACCGCTTGTCCCCCCCTTCATAACAGGGGGGGTGTCGAGCGACGTTACGGCAAGCCCCCCCATCATAGGTCCGCCCATAACTATCTTCCGTGGCTGGTCTATAAAACCGCCGCAGTAATCTATAAGTTTTGATATAGGTGTACCGACACGTACCATCAGATTCTTAGGGTCTCTGACAGCACCAGTGACAGTCACCATCCTTTCATACATAGGTTTTTTATTCTCAATGGCATCGTATATCGCAACGGCAGTTCCGACGTTATGCACTATAACGCCGACCTCCATTGGGAGTTTCCCTTCGGGGGGGACAACCCTATCCAGAGCCGCTTTGATAAGCTGCTTCTCTCCGCCCTGAGGATATTTAACTTCAAGCTCAACAAGCTCAAAACCATATTCAGACTCAAGCTTTTTAAACGCTTCAATAGCATCGGGTTTGTTCTTCTCTATACAGATAATGAGTTTATCGAGATCGAGTTTCTCTTTAATCAGAAGACTCCCCCCCTTAATGATATCTTCAGTACGTTCTACCATCATCCTGTGGTCACAGGTTAAGTAAGGTTCGCACTCTGCACCGTTTATAAGCAGTGCATCAATATCTTTCGGCGGCGAAAGCTTTACGTGTGAAGGGAAGGTAGCACCGCCCATTCCGGCTATACCGGCAGACAGAACCGACTTCTGAAAACTCCCCCCCGCCTTCTCTAACGGCAGGTAATCGTTTGCAGTGTCTTCCACTTCGATGGAGACCCCCCCGGGCACACGACCGCCCACAGGGTGTTCGACTGTTCCTACTGCGACGACTTTACCTGTCACAGAGCTGTGTATTGTTGTACTGATAAATCCTGCGGCTTCACCTATTGGCTCACCGACCCTGACCTGCTGGTTCTTTTTGACAAGTGCCTTTGCCGGAGCACCAATGTGCTGAGACAGAGGTATATGCACAACTTCACCGATCTCTACAGGTAGAGTTTCTGTTGCTTTTGACTGTGTGGCGGTTTTGTTATACTTGGGGGGGTGTATCCCGCCTTTGAATCCGAAATATGGCATATTAGAAGGTTCCCTTCTCGTACTTTATTAACTGGATTCGTTTCTCGTAGAACATTTCTTCTGCCAGCGGATCGTCATAATCGTCAACATATATCACCTTCGTGATACCTGAGTTGCAGATCATCCTTGCACAGATAGAGCATGGTTTGGTGTTACAGTATAATACTGATCCGTTAATGCTCACTCCGTGGAATGCCGCCTGAACAATAGCGTTTTGTTCTGCGTGAAGTCCCCCCCGACATATTTCGTGACGCTGTCCCGAAGGTATGTTCAGCTGCTCTCTTAAGCAGCCTGTTTCGGAACAATGTCTAATGCCGCTGGGGGGGACACCGTTATATCCAGTCGCCAGTATATGGCGATTCTTTACGATTAGGGCACCTACTTGTCTTCTGAGGCAAGTGGAGCGTTTTTTGACCACATTGGTCATTTCAATAAAATAATCATCCCAGTCAGGTCTCATAAGTAACTCCTTATGATGCGAACCGCCTATTACAAGCTAGGCATAGGATGTGCCTCTCGGAGCGAACCCTAGCAGGTTTATTCCTGTGCAGGTTCCAGCGTAGAGTGAGCTTAGCCTGAACTTGTTCAGCTAAAGCGATAAGCACCAAGCTCACGGATGAGCCCGGTGCTATAATTCATTAGTACAGCTTCCCTTTATAAAGCGGGAAATTGCCGCAAAGTTCTTTGATTCTGTTTTTCACTTCTTCAATCTTTGCTTCGTTATCTATATTGTCGAGAACATCAGCGATGCAGTTACCGATCACTTCCATTTCAGGCTCTTTCATGCCTCTGGAAGTAACGGCCGGAGCACCGAGACGAATACCGCTTGTTACAAACGGGCTTCTTGTCTCGAAAGGAATTGTATTTTTGTTAGCAGTGATATTCGCAAGACCGAGAGCAGCTTCTGCATCCTTTCCTGTGATATCCTGTGCTGTCAGGTCCATAAGCATCAGGTGGTTATCCGTACCGCCAGAAACTATACGATAGTTTCTGGACATAAGAGTTGCAGCCAGCTTCTTAGCATTAAGAGCACCTGCTTCTGATACGCCTTGAACTCGTCAGACAGAGCCTCTTTGAAAGCAACAGCTTTAGCAGCTATCACATGCATAAGAGGTCCACCCTGTGAACCCGGGAATACTCTTGAGTTAATCTTCTTAGCAATATCTTCATCATTAGTGAGGATAATACCGCCGCGAGGTCCTCTGAGTGTTTTATGTGTAGTAGATGTTGTGATATGAGCATAGTCTGTCGGGCTTGGATGCTCGCCTGCAGCCACAAGACCTGCAAAGTGAGCCATATCAACCATCAGAAATGCACCAACCATATCAGCAATCTCTCTGAATCTCTTAAAGTCTATCACCCTTGGATAAGCAGAAGCTCCTGCAACGATAAGCTTTGGTTTGTGCTCTTTCGCAAGTGCCTCAAGCTCTTCGTAGTCAATAGTCTCCGTATCTTTTGTAACGCCGTAAGATACGACATTATAAAGCTTACCCGAGAAATTAACAGGACTGCCGTGTGTAAGGTGTCCACCGTGAGACAGGTTCATACCGAGAATGGTATCCCCCCCCGGCTCAACAAGTGCGAAATATGCCGCCATGTTTGCCTGACTCCCTGAGTGAGGCTGGACGTTCGCATATTTAACATTAAAGAGTTCTTTAACTCTTTCGATGGCGAGTTTCTCGGCTATGTCCACATACTCACAACCGCCGTAATATCTTTTATCAGGATAACCTTCGGCGTATTTGTTTGTAAGCACAGAACCTTGAACTTCCATCACTTCAGGACTCACGAAGTTTTCACTGGCAATAAGCTCAACATGGCTCTCCTGCCTTTCAACTTCCTTCATCATTGCTTCATAAATTTCAGGATCAAATCCCTTGGTCAGTTCGTAAAGACCCATAAATCTCCCTTCCCTCATTTACTTCCAGCTATCGGCTGCAAGTGCATCAATTTTGTCAAGCCTTCTCTGATGTCTTCCACCCTCGAAAGGTGTTTCCAGAAAAAGGTCAACCATGTCTTTAGCACGGTCTATAGTTGTTATTCTACCACCTATTGCCATAATATTTGCATCATTATGCTCTCTGCACATCTTTGCGGTGTATGCATCGAAGCAGAGTGCAGCACGAATGCCTTTAAACTTATTGGCTGCAATAGAAATTCCTATGCCGGAACCACACAAAATAATGGCGCAGTCTACGTCATTATTGATTATAGCCTGTGCTGCTTTCGCACCATATTCAGGGTAGTCTACAGACTCTTCGGAATCTGCACCTAAATCCACAAGCTCATAATTCTTTGACCGGAGGTATTCCATAATCTCCGTTTTAAGCTGGTATCCACCATGGTCTGAGGACAATGCTACTTTTTTCACCAAAACCTCTTTTTGTGTTCTAAAATATAGACCACAATAATTTACTTATTTATCAAACAATTAAACCAGAAGTTACACAAATTTCACACAGCCTCAAAACTGTCTAACCGAAATTTGACAAATAATAGCATAACTGTTCTAAAATTCAACCAGTTTATATTCACCCTAAAACAAGAGTAAAGGACACACAAATGAAACTAATTGATAAGTTTACTCATTTCTAGGGATGGCAAGCATCCTTTCAATGCATGTAACTGCCTTTTTGGCAACTTCCTTATCAACAGTGATAACGTTTTCCATGTTTAATAAACACTCGTAAACATCCTTTAGGGTTGTCTTTTTCATGTTTTTACAAGTGAAACCGTCGTATGCGAATATAAATTCTTTATCAGGATTTTCTTTTCTGAGTCTATAACCGACACCCTCTTCTGTTCCGATAATAAACTGCTTCTTATCGCTGTTTTTACAGTAAGGGTATAGACCGGAAGTTGAGCAGACGTGATGTGCCATCTTTACAACGGCAGGCGGGCACTCAGGGTGAGCAACAAACTCGGCATCCGGATACTTTTCAAAAAGCCTCTCAATATGCAAAGGTGTGAGTCTGTTGTGTATTGGGCAAAAACCCGGGTAGAGGATAACCTCTTTGTCAGTAAATTGAGAAACATAGTGACCAAGGTTTTTGTCTGGAACAAAAATTATTTTATCTGTTTCAATGCTTTTAATAACATTGATAGCATTACCTGAAGTACAGCAAAGGTCGGATTCCGACTTAACGTCTGCAGTGGAGTTCACATAGCATACGGTTGTGGCATCCGGATGATCCTTTTTAAATTCACGGAGCTGATCACCTGTTATCATATCCGCCATAGGACAGCCTGCATCCATATTAGGCAGCAGAACAGTCTTATCAGGTGCAAGCATATGAGCTGTTTCAGCCATAAAATGCACTCCGCAGAATACTATAACTTTGTTTTCTACTTTTGATGCGTCAATGGAGAGCCCGAGCGAGTCCCCCCCTACGATGTCGGCGACATCCTGAATATCATCTATCTGATAGTTGTGAGCAAGGATTATTGCATCCCTCTCTTTGGCTAATTTTTTTATCTCAGCCTTGTAATCCATCTTAATCTCCCGAAGTTATTGACAACCTTTTGAAATCAGTAATTTCTAAATTATCGTTATATTCGAAAAACAGGGCATTAAACAACATTTCGCCCCCCCTCTTTTCAACCTCAAATTTTCTGGGCATCCCTTTCACGAAACGCTCTATAGGAGCTTCTTTCTCCATTCCTATCACGGAGTTAAGTGCTCCACACATACCCACATCCGTCTGAAACAGAGTCCCTTTTGGGAGCACTCTTTCATCCGCTGTCTGCACATGAGTATGCGTACCTACGACCGTTCCAGCCTTGCCGTCTGCATAAAAACCGAAGGCGGCTTTTTCACTGGTAGCCTCAGCGTGGAAATCCACCATAACAAACCCGTCTGTGATCTGCTCTCTTAGTTCGTCAAACTTCCTGAACGGACAGTCCGACAACCCCCCCATAAAAACACGACCAATCAGATTTATTACGGTAAACTTCTGCCCATTCTTCTCTATGGTGATGAGTCCGTTACCGGGAACACCGACAGGAAGATTTGCAGGGCGTATAAGGTTATTCATTTTTACTATAGATGTTTCTGTCTCTCTATTGTCCAGATGTGATTGCCTGTGGTCATTATGTCGACATCTAGCCTGCTGAATTCTTCGTAGATGGCGTATGTTATGCCGAAGCCGCCAGATGCATTTTCCACATTGGCGACTATTATATCCGGCATATATTCATGGCGAACCTTTGGCAGAAAGGTTGTTACAGCTTCCTGCCGGTTCTGCTATTATGTCTCCGATGTGGAGTATTCTCACTTTGCGTATCCAACAGCTCTTGCTTCCCTGATGACAGTCACTTTGATCTGTCCTGGGTATGTGAGCTCGTCTTCTATCTGAGCAGAGATATCCTTAGAGAGTGTGATAAGTCTTTCATCATTAACCTTCTCAGGCTCAACAATGATACGAACCTCACGACCCGCCTGAATAGCATATGACTTCTGAACACCGTCAAACCCTGATGCAATCGACTCAAGGTTTTCAAGACGCTTAATGTAGCTTTCGAGAACTTCACGTCTTGCTCCCGGACGGGACGCAGATATAGCATCCGCCGCCTGAACAAGCACAGCCTCGATACATTTGAAATCTTCCTCACCGTGGTGAGATGCTATTGCATTGATAACTCTCCAGTCTTCCTTATGCTTCTTAGCAACCTCGACACCTATTTCAGTGTGAGAGCCTTCAGCCTCATAGTCTATAGCCTTACCTATATCATGAAGGAGACCGGCACGTTTTGCGACCTTCTCATTAAGTCCGAGCTCGGCAGCCATCAAGCCGGTGATCTTAGCCACTTCGATAACGTGACCTAGAACGTTCTGTCCATAAGATGTTCTGTATTTGAGCCTTCCGAGAAGTCTCGTAATCTCTTTACTTACATTATGCAGTCCGAGGTTGAACAGAGCTTCCTCACCAACTTCAAGGACGTGCTTCTCAAGCTCTTCTTTAGCTTTGCCGTATACCTCTTCGATCCTTGCAGGGTGGATACGTCCGTCTGACACGAGTCTTTCAAGTGTCATCTTCGCAATCTCTCTGCGGAAAGGATCGTAAGAGGAGAGGATAACTGCTTCAGGTGTATCGTCAACAATGATATCCACACCTGTCACACTCTCGAAAGTTCTGATGTTTCTACCTTCACGTCCGATGATACGCCCTTTCATCTCATCACTAGGGAGAGCCACAACAGTGACTGTGATCTCTGAGATGTATTCAGGAGCACAACGCTGGATAGCAGTGGAGATAATACTTCTGGCTTTTTTATCAGCCTCGTTCTTTGTCTCCTCCTCCATCTCACGGAGTGTTCTGGCAGCTTCAAGCTTCGCATCGTCAACCATCTGCTCGATAAGCATCTGCTTGGCTTCTTCGCTGGTCATGTTGGCAATTTTTTCAGTCTCATTGATAATATTCTGCTTGAGTTCGTTTACACGGTCTCTTGTAGCATCGATATCTTTAAGTCTCTGAGCGATCTCTTCATCTCTGTGGATGAAGGATTCCTCTTTCTTTTCAATTGCTTCCAGCTTCTTATCCAGAGATTCCTCTTTCTGGATAATACGCTTCTCCTGCCCTTTGAGGTCATTTCTTTTTTCACGGACCTCTTTGTCTAGTTCTTGTTTTCCTTTGATAGAGTCTCTTTAGCCTCGATCTTAGCTTCTTTAACGATCTCGTCTGACTCTCTTTTCGCTTTGCTGATAATGTCTTCAGCAGTTTTGTTAAGTTTCTGGTTCTCAGCGTCATTACGTTTCTTCTGCATGAAGAGACCGATAAAAACACCAATAACAGCTGCAGCCACCACTAAAAGGTAAAAAGTGACTTCCATTAGCTGTTCCTCCTGTATATTTTATTCTCGGTTACAAGCACATCAACGGGTATGTCGTGGGGGGGTTCATAGTCTATTGTCTCAAACAACTGACACTCAAAAGCAAAACCCACTCTTACACCGCAATATGCCGCCCCCCCAAGGAGCCTGTCATAATATCCCTTACCGTATCCGACCCTGTGCAGCTCTTTACTAAAAGCGACACCGGGTATGACGGCAATGTCTATATGTTTAAGTTCAATGCATTCCACAGGCTCCTGAATCCCGAATGCACCATCTGAAAGACTGTCAGCCCCCCCCTCATAGTGACCAAGCTTAAGCTCGTCCCCCCCGACCACCAGAGGGAGGTAAACCACCTTCTTCATTCCGTATAAAAGCTCAATGAGCTTGTGCGTATGCACTTCACTCTTAAAACTGTAATAAAGCAGATAAGAATCAAAGCCGCCATAGGCTTCAAGAAATCTTGCCGTTATCGCATCAGACATTTTATTTATCTGAGCACTTGCAATCCGATCCCTTGCCGCAAGGGCATCCCTTCTCACCCGACTTTTTTTTCCATAGGCCTTATCATTGCCCCCCCACAGTTTTTTTTAAGCCTCTCGCTATTTTCACTTCAAAACCAGCATCCGACGGGTCATAAAAGACTTCATCCGTGCCGGAGTATTCCTGTTTTACAAAGCCGCCGAAATCAAAAGGATACTTATACCCTTTACCCTCTGTCGTGAGAGGGTATGGAACATTCGGCGTGTTATTTTCAAGAAAACTTTTAACAGCCCACATAGATTTATAGCTCCTGTTGCTTTTGGGACAGGACGCAAGATAAGTAATCACGTGAGCAAAGATAATGTCACCCTCGGGTCTGCCAACCGCCTGAAATGCAGAGTATGCATTCTGTGCGAAGACGAGAGCGTCGGGATATGCATTACCTATCTCCTCTGAGCTGATATCAGAAGTCTTCTGAAAATCGCCTCCGGTTCCATGCCGCATTCAAGCAGTCTGAAACCCCCCCATATTAAAGCTGCATCAGGGTCTGAACCCCCCCTGACACTTTTTATCATAGCAGAAAGCATGTCATAGTGCTCGTCGGCATTATACCTGCTGTCTGTAGTGTGCTCCAGAGCCTTGCCCACACCCAAGTGCAGAACATCACCCTTAAAAACACCATTCACCGCCGAAAGCTCCAAAACAGACAAGAATCTCCGTCCGTCACCATCGGCAGATTTAACCAATCTTTCAAATTCCGAGTCGCTGCAAAGCACGTCTACAGCCTTGTAACGCTCTTTAAAATAGACCTTCACCTTCTCGTAAAGTTCTACGTAAGCTGACCTTTCAAGCCGTTCAAGGCGAAACACGAAACTACGTGAACGCAACGGATGAATTAAATTGTGATAGGGGGGGTTTTCTGTAGAAGCACCGATAAGTTTTGCAAGACCAGTATCTATCATATTCAGCAGTAAAACCTGCTGGGTTTTATTAAACCTGTGGAGTTCATCCACAAACACCAGAACTGTCTTTCCAGCGTGTTTGGCGGACTCCATAATCTGTTTCAGATCGCTTGCACCTGCTGTGGCAGCGTGTAAGCTGAAAAACGGCATCGAAAGCACATTGCATATAATCTCAGCGATGGTTGTCTTCCCTGTTCCGGGAGGCCCTACGAGTATCAGTGAATCGAATCCACCGTCCTCCACCATCTTTCTGAATACCGTCTCTTTGCTGGTCAGATGCTGCTGTCCGACTATATCGTCAAAGACCTTTGGTCTAAGCTCTTCCAGAATCTTCATTATATATGTAAAACCCCCCCATCACATATGGGTGCATATTCTTTATAAACCGCAATAAAAACCTGTCTTAGGTTTTCATTGATACGCTGTATTGAACCCTGTGCAGACAAAACTGCTTCGGTTCACTCTGCAAAGCACGTCCTGTGCTTTTTAAAAACATAAATCCCCCCCTTGCGGGTTTCCAACTATACAATCATAGCATAATTAAAAACCCCCCCCGCAAACACCGTTAACTCGGTCCAATTGTAGCCCTTGTGTAAGGGCGGAGGAATCACGGCTGCTTTAGGCTTCCTACTCAGGGCAGGCTTGCACACCACATCCAGTATCATCCCCCCCCGGTCTTTGAGTGTTGGCTCCAATTTTCCCAAATTCTCACGAATGCCGCAGGGGGTTATTCTATAGCTATCTTATTTAAAATATCATCTACCTTGCTGTCGCAGTTGTCTTTAGTCTCTTTCAGTTCCATGCATTCCGCAGCAAAACTGAAAGCAGCCATCACAGCAAGCTTTTGCGTATCAGGAGCTTTCGCAACCTTCTCTATGTCATTCATTTTGACATTGAGAACATCTACAACCCTGTTCACAAATTCTAAGTCTTTTTCGGTCTTTATGAAGTATTTCATACCTCGGATAGTGACCTTATATTCGTTGACAGGCACTAAAAGCACCCCCCCGCTGCTTCATTAGATCCTGTTCAGAAGATTTTCAACCTTTTCACGAACAGCATCGTTTTGTTCGGATAATTTTTGATTCTCGGCTTTGAGGCTCTTATTCTCCTCTGCAAGGCTGAGATTCTTATCCTGCTCCTCGTTCAACCGAACAAGCAGCTCGTCTAGCTTACTACTTAAAATATCCAGTTTCTCAAGAAGTTCCATGACTAATTATTTACTATGTTTTAATATTAATGTCAATCACATAGAATCAGAATAATATTTGTTCAGATATGCATATATCGCACTTTTTTTTACTGGAAATACAGGGGGGGTTCAGATGTTATTATGTGTTTATGAGAAATATTGCTTTTTTTGGTAATAATAATACTTACTGTGGCAATTGCCGTATCCTGCAACATCCAAAACACTGCTGACGAAAAGGGGGGGAAGGAAAAAGTAGTCAGCGAACAACAGGAGAAAGGCAGCACTAAACCATCTAAAATCTTCACAAAAGTCATCGAAAAGGACAATGAAGATATTCTTAAAAGCCTTAGTGCTTTAGAGGAGAGTCTCAATCAAAAGATCGACGCAATAAACCTGAATGTTGACAACACGAACATCATCGCAAGCATCAACGAACTAAAAGAATCTATTAACAAATCTCAGGCTGAACTGGTCACGTCGATAGATTCAATCAATAAAACCCACGAGAAGCATCTTTACCAGATATTAGCTTCCATCCTTACCGCCGTTGTGGCTGTACTGCTGACTCTGATATTAGTATTTCGCTATTTAAAGAAGTTCATCATTGAAAGCATGATCATCACTTCACATAAAAATAGCAATTTAAGTAACATCTCCGCCTCATCCGATAAAGAAAGTACAGACAACCCAATACTTTCCGCCATCAACGAAACTGTGAACACCCTTAATAAGAACATCACAGACGCTAAATATCTCTTTGATCCTGAAAAGGCAGTGAAGCTTGATAACCAGCAAAAAACAAATCTGGCCGCAATCATAGAAGATATAAACTTCCTGAGAAAAGCAGGCTACGAACTGCTCCCACAGCATGAGTATCTCGTCGCTTTGGAAAAGGTGAATGAAAAGAACTATTCCGAGGCAACATCAATACTCGATAAACTCAATGAGACTGCCGAAAGCTTTTCGCCTGCGTTCTTCCTCTCAGGCTATATAGCATACGTCTCCAGAAAATATGATACTGCAATGGAGAATCTTTCTAAAGCATGTAAGCTTGAGCCGGAAAATGCAGCTTACTTAGTAAGTTACGGCAACGCCTGTCTGAAAGAGAAGAAGTATGACGATGCTTCCGCTTCACTAAAGAAAGCTGTAGAGATCAAGCCGAACGATGCATCTGCTTGGAACAACCTCGCACACGTATACATAATGAGTGATAAAATGGACGATGCCATCACGGCTTTCGGTAAGGCAACAGAGATAAAACCTGATTTCCACGAGGCACTTCATAACCTCGGACTGGCTCTCGGTAAACAGAAGAAATACGAAGAGGCTCTCGATGCTTTTGAAAAAGCTATCAAAGCAAAAGCAGACAAGCATGAGTCTATGTATAATGCATCTTGTGTTTACGCTATCCTCGGCAAACGTGAAGGGGGGGCACTCACTAACCTTAAAAATGCGATAGCTCTGAATGCCGAATATGCTACAAAGGCTAAGAATGACAAAGACTTTAAATCATTTAAAGATGATGAAGAGTTTGCAAAAATAGTAGGTGCATAACGGCACTAAGCTAGCTAATCATATTGTCTAAGCTAATAAATATAATCCCCCCCAATTTTGATAACAAGATTGGGGGGGATTTTTTATTTCATACCGTATTGTACTAACGATAAGCCGTATTTATAACTGCACGTTTTCAGGTATATTTCTATAAGTCACATCCAGCCCAGCAAATACTTCCATTACTTTCCCGCAGCTTATTTCGTTCATATCGATTTTAAAGCGTTTATCCAGCCAAGCTCCGTTCACTACAGGAAACTGTACTATCAGGCTTTCAGTGCCCAGCTTCTTCATTAATCCAAAGACCTCTGCTCTGTCTGGTATTTTCCAAAGTGTATGCCTTAGTTCGAAAGGCACATCATTCCCCCCCCTAAGTATCTCCACGGACTCCTGCAATGTTTCAAGCTTGTAGTCTGTTCTGGTGATCTCAAACATATCGGCATCGTTAAAAGCTTTTACATCGATGGATACAAGATCGGGTTTTGCACTTTCACAAATCACCTTCAAACGGTTAGGCACAGACCCGTTAGAATCCAGCTTCAACGCATACCCTATGCTTTTAATCTCTGCCAGCAGATCCGTAATGCCACAGGAGACGAGGGGGGGCTCGCCGCCAGAAACGACAACCCCCCCTTCGATATCTTTCCCCCCCTGTAAATGGTCGAGAAAATCCTCAAGCAGATTAACAGTCTCACGTCCGATAACCAGCTCTGGATTATGACAATATCTGCACCTTAGATTGCACCCGTGCGTAAAGATAACCGATGCTATCTTTTCAGGGAAATCAATCAGGCTCACAGGCACAAATCCGCTTATGATCGGTTTTTTAGTTATCACTTTTCTACCTTAAAAACCTCTCTGGCCTGAAACTCTTCTTTTTTCCCGTTGTTCCAATGGCTTGTGGGGGGGCTGTGATAGCGACTACACGGCTGTATACTTCACACTCTTCCCCCCCTTTCACATCTTTCAGTTCACGCTTAAGTTTGTCAATCTTCTGTGGTTTGTCCATACTACACCTCCAAAGTGTTTTGTTCTAATTCGCGTATTTCGGCCTCTATCCTGCCCTTCATTTCGCTTTCGCAGTGGGGGGGGCAGTTCTTATGCTCACCTTTCAGGTAGCCATGCTTCGGGCATACTGAAAAGGTAGGCGTAATAGTGATATACGGGATTGTGTACTCATCAGTGATCTTTTTGACCAGCTTGCCGACTGTGGAAGGATCGCCTATCGCCTCACCTAAAAAGACGTGAAAAACAGTTCCGCCGGTATAGAGCGGCTGTAATTTATCCTGATGTTTCAGAGCTTTGAATAAATCGCTCGTCTTCTCTACTGGTATCTGAGTCGAGTTTGTGTAATAAGGTCTGTCGACAGAGCCAGATGTGATAATCTGCGGATAGTCCTGCATATCCCTTTTGGCAAGCCTGTATGAAGTCCCTTCCGCAGGTGTCGCCTCAAGGTTATAGAGCATATCGTCCTCTTCCTGAAACTGAGCCAGCTTATCACGCATAAAGTTGAGCACTTTCGCAGCGAACTCAAGCCCTTCTTCATGCATTATCCCAACACCTATAAAGTTCAGCAGTGCTTCATTCATCCCTATTATACCTATGGTGTTAAAGTGATTTTTCCAATACTGCCCAAACCTCTCTTTGATCTCCGACAAGTAAAATCTGGCATAAGGATAAAGCCCGTTGTCCGTGAGCTTCTCCAGTGCTTTCCTTTTCACTCGGAGGCTTTCACGTGACAACTGCATTAAATGCTCCAGCTTATCGAAGAAATCCAGCTCACTTTCCGACGTATGCCCCCCCAGCCTCGGCAGATTGATGGTTACAACACCTATCGAACCTGTGAGAGGATTCGCACCGAAAAGACCGCCGCCACGTTTTCTAAGCTCTCTGTTATCCAGCCTCAGCCTACAGCACATGCTTCTGGCATCATCAGGGCTCATGTCACTGTTTACAAAGTTCGCGAAGTAAGGGATACCGTATTTGGCAGTAACCTCCATGATCCTTGTCGTCACAGGGTGTTCCCATTTGAAATCCGCAGAAACATTGTATGTGGGGGGGATAGGAAACGTAAATATCCGCCCCCCCTTTGCGTCCCCCCCTTCCATCATGACTTCGATAAAAGCCTTGTTGAGCATGAACATCTCTTCCTGAAATTCGCTATATGTCGTCTCCTGAGCTTCACCGCCTATAATGACAGCCTCATCTTTCATATTGTTAGGCACAAAAAGATCGAGTGTCAGGTTGGTAAATGGTGTCTGGAAGCCGACTCTGGTGGGGGGGACATTGATATTGAAAATGAATTCCTGAAGAGCCTGTTTGACATCTTTATAGTTGAGGTTGTCGTATGCTATAAAAGGGGGGGCTAAAAGTGTGTCAAAACTCGAGAAAGCCTGAGCACCCGCCGCCTCGCCCTGAAGCGTATAGAAGAAATTGACTATCTGCCCCCCAGAGCCGATCTGAAATGCTTAGGAGGTCCTGACTCCACCTTCCCTGCTACCCCCCCTCTGAATCCTCTGATGAGCAGGTCTTTCAGATCCCAGCCGCAACAATAAACAGCGAGCAGTCCAAGGTCATGTATGTGAAATTCCCCCCCTTTGGTATGAGCTTCTTTGATCTCCAGAGGTATATCTTATTCAGCCAGTATTTTGCTGTAACAGTGGATGATATATAGTTATTCAGACCTTGCAGAGCATATGTGGTGTTGCTGTTTTCATTTATCCTCCAGTCCTCTCCGCCGAGATAGTCCTCTACGATGGACTCGAATCCGGCAAGCGTGTCTGTTATCTCACGCAGGTCGGATCTTTGTTTTCTGTATATTATGTATGCTTTAGCGGTTTTCGCATGCCCGTTTTCTATGAGCACCTTCTCCACCATGTCCTGAATCTCTTCAACCGAACATGTGCCGTATTTACCGTAAACATCTATCAGTTCACGGCAAACTTTGATTGAGAGAGCCGATGCAGTATTCCTGTCCGTCCCCCCCCAACAGAGAGAGCCGCTTTAAAGATAGCGTTTGCTATCCGCTCCTGATCAAAGTTCGCAAACCGTCCGTCACGCTTCATCACCTTATCTATCATCTATTTACCTCCAAAAATTGACGCAGAAATATTCTCAAACTTAATCGCTTATTTTTGTCATTGCGAACGGAGCGTGGCAATCTTCCAAAGTTAAAATATTAAATAACTCGTAAGACTGCTTCAGCCTTTTGGCTTCGCAGTGACATCTTTCCTTATTAGTGGACGCAATAATCCCTAAAAATGTAAATGGTTAAAAAAAAGTTTATGGATTGAGTAATGATATGCTCATCCATCCCTCCGCTGGTGTATTGTGAGACAGGTATCCTGGCTTACCTTCATCCTACTCGTCTCAACCTTCCCGCTTTCGCAGTGGTCTTTTGAATGAGACTTTCGTCCGGATTACAGTTGCGGGGGGGGCAGCAGCGGAATTTAACCGCACTTCCCTGATTCCCACTACTCTATTTTGCTATGTATGGCTGCGTATGTCAATATGATTTAGAATATTTATTCATTGGAATGACGCTCTTTTGTCATCATGAAGAACAGAGTGACGTAATGATCTTAGATGATTACTAAATACTTTTAGTCACTGTGACTAGAAACTATGAATGATCTGTACGTTTGAGACTCCTACGGCTGAGTACAGCCTCAGAGTGACGGGAAAAGAATGATTGCTTTGTCGCTTCACTCCTCGCAATGACGCTCTTTTGTCATCATGAGGAACGAAGTGACGTAATGATCTCAGACCATTGATTACTAAATACTTTTAGTCACTGTGACTAGAAACTATGGATGATCTGTACGCTTGAGACTCCTACGGCTGAGTACAGCCTCAGAGTGACGGAAAAAGAAAGATTGCTTCGTTGCTTCACTCCTCACAATGACGTACACTCCACTCACAGAGTCATTCTGAGTGAAGAGAAGAATCTAATTCTATTACTTCTCCTCCCCCCCCTGCTCCACTATCCTTCTATTTATAATCTCTAAACCTTCTAAAGAACCTATAGTGTATGGGTGTTCATCACCCAGCTTAGCTCTTCTTATTGCTATTGCCTCTTCTATACACTGCTTTGCATCAGAATACCTATCCATATAATAATATAGAGTCGCTAGATTATTCAAATCAATTGCTATATTTGGATGACCTGCCTCCTCATAAGCATTCCGTTTTATATCAAGAGACTCGAGGTAAAGCTTCTCAGACTCTTCATATCTACCCTGATTTCGCAAAACTCCGGCGAGGTTACCTAAAGAGGTCGCTATACTAGGATGACCCT